>BNJT01002412.1_pt1 | contig 287486 bp, 373 predicted proteins | sample 8540491 | NCBI WGS metagenome assembly BNJT01 (sample SAMD00202455, study PRJDB9452) | human saliva metagenome | host: Homo sapiens | reverse complement strand
GATGCAGCAGCTTTCACAGCTCTTGCGGATGCAGCTAAAGCAAAACTTGGTAAATAATTATTAAAAGTTTCATTCTTGCTCTTTTGGTTTTTAACCATTGGAGTTGGATTGAAACTTTTTTTCTTTTCTTTTAATACTTATAAATTGGATTTAAATATAGGAGGAAAGATTTACTATTCAAAAAGTAGGAGTTTTCCTGTATAATAGAAATATCTAGAAAAAGATGGAGTTTAGACAAGATGATTGTAGGTATTGATTTAGGAACGACTAACTCTTTGGTAGGCATTTATCAAGATGGTCAAGTAAAACTAATTCCAAAATGCATTTTGGAGAATATTTAACTCCATCTGTTGTTGCATTGGACGATAATGACCAAATCATTGTAGGAAAAATTGCAAAAGGAACGATTGGTTACTCATCCAGATAAAAACAATTGCTCAATTTAAACGCTTTATGGGAACCAGTCATAAAAATCTTATTGGGAAATAGCACTTACACGGCTGAAGAATTAAGCTCCTTTATTATTCGTAAGTTGGTAGATGATGCAGAGACTTTTCTTGGTGAAAAAGGTAGATGAGGTGATCGTCAGTGTACCAGCTTATTTTAACGATGCTCAACGTTATGCGACAAAAACTAGCAGGAAAAATTTGCAGGTATTAACATTGACCGTATTATTAATGAACCATCCGCAGCTGCTCTTGCTAAGAAATTAGAGAGTGAGATTGATGATGACTCTTTTATCGTGGTCGATTTTGGCGGTGGAACGCTGGATATCTCAGTAGTTGAGTTGTTTGATAATGTTGTTGAGATTGTTTCTATCGCAGGAGATAATCGCTTGGGAGGAGAAGACTTCACTGCAACAATTGCTGAGGAATTCATGGATGTTAATCAATTAAAAAAAGGAGTCTATTTCGCGAGAGTTCTATAGTAAAAATCCTACTACAGGCTGAGAAAAACAAAAATTAGACTTAAATGAAAAAGAAGAAGTACGGATGTCCGTCTTTGACCATAATAAAGAATATCAGCTCGACTTAAGCTATCAACGTTTTTTTACGAACTTTGTCAGCCCCTACTAGTGCGCATTAAGGCTGTTTTTGGATCGAGCCTTAATGGATGCTCGCAATAGTCAGGTTTCATCTGATAATTTTGTTCTTGTTGGAGGTACTTCAAAATTAAGATTGGTGCAAGATTTTCTATCATTCTGTATCAATCAAGAAGTTGAAGTATCAGGGGATCCTGATAAAATGATTGCACAAGGGTGTGCCCTTCTTGCAGGAATCAAGGAGCGTCAGGGAGAAATACGTGACTTGTTACTGTCTGATATCTGCCCATTTACACTTGGCATTGAGATTGTTGGTGGTCATTTTTCACCGATTATAGAGCGTAATTCTACTTTACCTACTTCACGTGTTGAACAATATTACACATCAGAACTGGGACAAAGTCATGTAAAAGTACAGGTCTATCAAGGAGAGATGATGAAGGCTTCTCAAAACTTGTTCCTGGGAGAACTTGATGTTCCAGTTCCTATTAATCATAAGGAACATGAAGGGCTCACTGTTCGTTTTACCTATGATTTGAATGGTATTTTTAGATGTTGAAGTGAAGATAGATACAACACAGGAAGTTTTCAATCATGTCATCTTGCAAGAGAGCATTACTTTGACAGATCAAGAAATAAAGGAAAAACAAGACGCCTTGGCTCGTTATAAGATTAATGCTCAGGAAACAGAGATCTATCGCTTCTTGATTGAGAAAGCCAACCGTCTCTACAGCATGATTTTAGGGGTGAAAAGGGAAGAACTGATGACAGCCACAAGGCAATTTGAGGAAGAAGTTAAACATTCCTCTATTCACCATCTTCCTAAAAATCTATCAAGCTTTCTCTAGTTACTTGGAACTTTTTAGAGAGAGGATTATAGGAAGGCGATGGTATGAATATTTGGAAAATTTTAGGGATAGAGCCAACTCAAGATGTCAAGGTTATCAGGAGACGCTACGCTGAACTGGTTCGCTTATACCATCCAGAAGACCAACCGGAACTCTATCAAGAAATTGTTCAAGCTTACCAAGAAGCTTTAGCTTATGCACGATCTAGTAAAATTGGCCAAGAATCTGATACAAGAACTGGTTTTGAACAGCATCAATGGCAGAGACAAGAGAAGTCAAATGAAATAAGAGTGAATTCACCCAACTTTGATACTTTTGAGTATGAAAAGGAACCAGAGCAGGAGCAAGAAGAATCAAGCCTGCTTGATTTTAGCGACTATCGAGATACTGCCTATTTAATTCGAACATCTATTGACAGTATATTAGGGAATGCTGACTATAGCTTTGAAGAGCAAGCAAATCTGTGGCAGCAGTTCTTTTACCATTACCGCTATAGCATGAATATTGTAAAAGCAGTCCTCGAAGAAATGGATGTCTATACTTTTTAATCGATATGAACATTTTGCTATCTTACTTCCTCTCCTAGAAGAATATATGATCGATTATCGAGACTGGGGCTACTATTATAAGTTCAAGTATTGGCAAAAATCGAAGGGCTATTGCTAAAGAAAAATGGCAGATCCTATGGAAACTGCAAAAAAGGAAACTGAGCAATTTTACGATTCTTATCTTTGGTGTCAAGATATTTTGAATGATTATCAAAAAGCAAATCAAATCAGAACTTGGATAGATTACTTTAAACACCCTTATGTTTCTGGCATGGTCCTCTTTCAAGTGAATCGAAAAATGCCAAATAATCGAGAGTATTCCAGTTTTAGGCTACATTCTTGAGAAGATCAAGCAAAATTTAGATGAAGTGGATGAAGATTCCTACGAACAATTAGTAGCTTACATTGAGGTATTAAAAGAGGAATCGAATGAAAAGGTTGATTTACAACAATTCTCTCTCGATGATTCTGAAGAGGTTGAGCTAGCCTTTTTATCATCTCCTCTATGCTTGCTATTCTGATGAATATAGCCTTTTTACGAGATTGGCAATCTCTATTTGAGCAGGTAGAGGACAAATCAATATTGCTTGCTTTATTAGAAAAGATTGATGTCTATCCTCTAACAAATATTAAAGTTTTGTCTCTGATTCTTCCATTTGTAGAGAACTACAGTACTGAAAAAAAGATAGTTCCTATTTAAAGAAACTTCAATTCTGGAAAAATTGTTCAATCTTATCCTTCTCTAGTAGAGGAATTTGAACTAAATAAAAAGATAATTTTGAATACTGGTATCATGAGGGCTATCTACTTGTAGAAAGGATAACGAGTAGTGATGATCTCATCAATGACTGGGATAAGTGGAAGGAATATCTTAAAGCTAAACCTCGAATAATAACCGTCTTTTTAGAACAGTTATATAGGGAGTATCATCGATTCAAAGATGGACAACTCTTGAGGTATATTCTTGGAGTATTTCCTACGTCAAAAATATCCCCTCAGATCATGACAGAGGAAACCGATCAAAAACTAGAAGAGATGACTGCTTATGCCTACGAACTTTGTTATCCCAAGTCAATAGTGCCTTTTAAGATTTGGAAAAAGGGAATTTCTACAATAAACAAGCACCTTTTGGCTATCTTTGGGCTTTTGACTATTTTTAGTCTGATACAAAGTTTTAATGAAAAAGCTGGTTCTAATACCTGGGTCTATATTGGTATGCTATCACTTTTTTTACTTCTTTTTTATTGAAAAGGCAACAAAGAATTATCGAAGCAGGGTTGATTGCAAGATGGATAAAAACCAAAATTGTACTACAACTTAACTTTGTGGGTTCTAGGAATTTTGTCCCTTATCTTTTTCCTCCCTTCATTACCTCTTGGATTAATCTCTGCTCTATCTTTCATTACTCTTTTTACTTTCATTGGTGATCTAAAAGTGGATAGTAAAATTATTTGGGATTATCCTATCGATAAAATCCATTCTGTTGGTTTTTTTGCTGACTACTGGGTCTCATAATCAACTTAATATTGCATAACGAATTCGTTCTTGCTGTGCTGTTCCTGTATTTCTTTCTATTTATGATTGTTTTTTTCCTCTTCTTATATAAATTCATAGATTTCAGTGTGCCTGCTTCTGCGAAGGAAGTCGGTTTTTAAGGAAGTTGGGATCCCTTGTTTTTTTGAGTTTTGCAATTGTTTCGTTTAGTACCATATTTTTGAAAAATCGAGTGAACTTGTTTAGTCCAATTATAATGAGTAAAGAAACATTTTCCTTAAGCTTATTACTATTTATAAAATGCAATTGCCTTGTCTTACTTTACAAAAAGAGAGGCGCTCGACTTTAGCTGTTAAAAATCTTTATGATTTATAGCTTACAACTCTTCATTTTTCATAAGACGTTTTTATAGAATTTTCTTTGGGCCTGTGTTAGACTTACTTAGCAAACAGATTGAACCAGATATTCTTTTACAGAACAGTGAGTTTGCCTTCTTCTTTCTAGAAGTAGTCTTTATCCTCTTGTTGATACTGCTTGTAAGAAGTATTAGTAAGGAAAAATGGTGAGGGTACTGACTGGAACTGAAAACATCGAGTAAAGATCTATAGTTCAATTTCCTAGTAAATTTTCCTAAATAAGAGTATAATAGAACTATTAAAATGAAAGAGGTAATGAAATGGCTTCTAAAATGCTACATACTTGCTTGCGAGTAGAAAATCTTGAAAAATCAATTGCTTTTTATCAGGATGCTTTTGGTTTTAAGGAATTACGTCGTAGAGACTTTCCAGACTATGCTTTTACTATTGTTTATCTTGGACTTGAAGGTGATGATTATGAGTTGGAGTTGACTTACAACTATGATCACGGACCTTATGTTGTGGGTGACGGTTTTGCTCACATCGCCCTAAGTACACCTGACCTTGAGGCTCTTCATAAAGAACATAGCGACAAAGGCTACGAAGTAACAGCGCCTAATGGACTTCCAGGGACTCAACCAAACTATTACTTTATCAAAGATCCAGATGGATACAAGGTAGAAGTAATTCGTGAGAATTCATTATAGTTCCTATCGAGTAGCTTGTATGCTACTCGTTTTTTTAGAATTTGTGGTAGAATGAAAGAAAAAGAATGGAGGCAAGGTCATGAAAGTTCATGTAAAAGATGATTTTTGGCAACTATTTCCAGATGCTCAAATCTCTGTATTGGTGGTAAAAGGTCTCAACAATACTATTGATGAGAGTGACGATCCATATTTTAAAGCTTTATTAGAAGAAGGAACAAAAAAAGCTCAGACTTTTATAGCAGATGAAAATTTCACTCAGAATGAAGTGATTCAAGAATGGCGTCAGGCATTCACTAAATTCAAAACTAAAAAAGGTGCTCGTTCTTCTATTGAAGCCTTATTAAAGCGTGTGAGTCAAGGAAGAGAATTTAATCCAATAAATCCTTTGGTAGATATCTATAATAGCGTCTCACTTTCTTACGCAGTTCCTTGTGGGGGAGAGGATTTAGCTAAGATTGTTGGTGACTTATGTCTTGGGAGAGCTCAAGGGAATGAATCCTTCTTTCCACTAGGGGCTGAAAGTGATGCTCCTGCCTTAGCTGATGAAATGATTTATTTTGATGAACAAGGTGCGGTTTGTCGGTGTTTAAACTGGCGTGAAGCCCAAAGAACCATGTTAACAGAAGAAACCAAAGATGCTGTTTTAGTCATTGAAGCTATCAATGAAGAACAGGCATCACGAGCTCGGGAAGCAATGCTAGAATTACATACTAAAATTGAGGAATATTTCGGTGTTAATGGCAAGATCAGTCACTTGACAGCTACAAATCCTATCTTGGAAATAGAATGATAAGTGAGAATCACAGTTAATTCAGCTGTGGTTCTTTTTTCTACAAGGGAAGAAAGAAATTGTTTTTCTATTTTCTAAAATGGTATAATATAAGAAGAAAAAGGGAGGTGATAGCGAGTGATTGCACAACTTGATACTAAAACGGTTTATAGTTTCATGGAGAGTATGATTTCCATTCAGAAGTATGTTGACCAAGGGAAAGCCTACGGCTACTCAGCACTTGGAATCATGGATGTTGACAATCTCTATGGAGCTTATTATTTTATCAAAGAGTGCCAAAAGCAAGGGATCCAGCCCTTATTAGGTCTTGAGGTGACCGTTCATCATAAGGAGGAACTCGTCAATCTCCGATTTTTTTAGCCTTGTCAAATCGTGGTTATCGAAAATCTCATGAAGCTTTCGACTCTAAAAATGACAGGTAAAAAAAGGATTGGACCGATTTTTCTCCTTACCTTGAAGATGTTTGTGTTATTGTTCCCTATTATTCTGCAATTGATTCCTTGGATTTAGGGCAGGATTACTATATCGGAGTGTATCCAGATACAGCTCAGTCGAATTTTTCTCACCCCATTCTCCCACTTTATCGTGTTAATTCTTTCGAATCTGAGGATTTAGAAACGCTTCAAATGCTCAAGGCTATTAAGGAAAATGTGACCTTGCGAGAGGTGGAAGTTCAATCGCAACAGGGTTTGTTTTTACCGGCTGACCGTCTAGAACAGATTTTTTTAGAGAAATTTCCACTCGCGCTTGAAAATCTGGCAAGATTAATCAAGGAAGCTTCCTATGAGATTGATAGTAGCCTCAAGCTTCCACGCTTCAATCCAGAGAGACCAGCTGTTGAAGAGTTGCGCGAAAGAGCTATCAAGGGCTTGGAACAGAAAGGCTTACTAGATTCAGTTTATCAGGCTCGTTTGGAAGAAGAACTATCTGTGATTCATGACATGGGATTCGATGACTATTTCTTGGTTGTCTGGGACCTCTTACGTTTTGGTCGTTCTCAGGGATATTATATGGGAATGGGACGTGGGTCTGCAGTTGGAAGTTTAGTAGCCTACGCTCTAGATATTACAGGAATTGATCCTGTAGCTAAGAATCTTATCTTTGAGCGCTTTTTAAATCGTGAACGCTATACCATGCCTGATATCGATATTGATATTCCTGATATCTATCGTCCTGAATTTATCCGCTATGTTCGTGACCGTTATGGTAGTATTCACGCTGCTCAGATAGTCACCTACTCGACTTTTTGAGTGCCAAAACAGGCTATCCGAGATGTTTTTTTAAACGGTATGGTGTTCCCGAGTACGAGTTGACATCCATAACCAAGAAAAATTGGTTTCAAAGATACCTTGACAAGCGCCTATGAAGGCAATTTAGGATTTAGACAACTGATTCAAAGTAAGATTGAGTACCAAAAGGCTTTTGAAATTGCTAAAAATAGAAGGCTATCCTCGGCAAACCTCCATCCATGCTGCTGGTGTCGTGATTAGTGATAAAAATCTAACGGACTATATTCCTCTTAAGTATGGTGAGGATATGCTCATTACCCAGTATGATGCTCATGGAGTTGAAGGAAATGGCTTGCTCAAGATGGATTTCTTGGGCTTAAGAAACCTAACTTTCGCTCAAAAAATGCAGGAGCTCTTATTTGAAACTCAAGGAATTCAGCTAAGGATTGAGGATATTGACCTTGAAGATAAGGGAACTTTAGCCCTCTTTGCAGCTGGGAAGACCAAGGGGATTTTTCAGTTTGAACAACCTGGTGCTATTCGCTTATTAAAGCGCGTGAAACCAGAAAGCTTTGAAGAAGTAGTGGCAACGACTTCCCTCAACAGACCGGGAGCAAGCGACTATATCGATAACTTTGTTGCTAGAAAACATGGCAAAGAAAAGGTGACAGTTCTTGATCCTGTGCTAGAAGATATTTTAGCTCCTACCTATGGTATCATGCTCTATCAAGAGCAGGTGATGCAAGTAGCCCAACGCTACGCTGGCTTTAGTCTTGGAAAGGCCGATATTTTACGTCGGGCTATGGGGAAAAAGAATGCTGCGGAAATGCATCAAATGCAAGAGAGCTTCATTCAAGGTGCCCTTGAAAAAGGCCATGGAGCAGAGCAGGCTCGGCAGGTTTTTGCTGTCATGGAAAAATTTGCTGGTTATGGTTTTAACCGTTCCCATGCCTATGCTTATGCAGCTTTAGCCTTTCAGCTTGCCTACTTTAAGACACATTATCCAGCAATCTTCTATCAGGTCATGCTCAATTATGCAAGTGGAGACTATATCCTCGATGCTCTTGAGATGGGATTTGAACTTGCGCCCTCATCTATTAATACGGTACCTTTTCAGGACAAGCTGGCAGAAAAAACAGTTCATATGGGACTAAAGAGTATCAAGGGAATGCCTCGTGATTTTGCCTATTGGATCTTAGAAAATCGTCCTTTTACAAGTGTTGAAGATTTTGTCACACGTTTGCCTAAAAATTATCAGAAATTAAGTCTATTGACACCTCTGGTCGAGATTGGTTTATTTGATAATTTTGAAAAAAATCGCCAAAAAATCTTATCCAACTTACCCACTTTGTTCATTTTTGTGGAAGAACTAGGTAGTCTATTTGCTGATAGTAGCTATAATTGGATTGAGACTGAAGATTTTACAGAAGTTGAGAAGTTCCGTAAGGAGCAGGAGTGGCTTGGAGTCGGTATCAGTCCGCATCCCTTACTGATTTTAGCAAAGAATCCCCTCTATCCAATTGTGAGTTTGTCTGAACTATCTGAAGGACAGACAGCTACAGTACTCGTTGAGATAGAATCCATTCGTGTCATTCGGACAAAAAAAGGTGAAAATATGGCCTTCTTACAAGTCAGTGATAGTAAGACTAAGTTAGAAGTTACAGTATTTGCAGATCGATACCGGCAATTCAAAGATTTCCTACACGAAGGAAGCTTCTACTATCTAAATGGAAAAGTTCAGGCTAGAGATGGTCGTCTTCAACTAATCTTAAATAGTCTCAAAGAAGCAGTGAGTGAGCGTTTTTGGATTCAGGTAGCTAATCATGATTATGATTCTGAAATTTATCATATTTTTAGATCAGTATAAGGGACAAATTCCTGTTGTCATTCGTTATGAAAATGAACAAAAAAATGTTCTTTTGCCTGGTTATTTAGTTGCAAAAGACGCTGGTTTACAGGAATCTTTGAGTAAGATTGTTATGAAAACGATTTATCGTTAAAAATCAATGAAAATAAAAGAATTTTAACTTTAAATATGGTATAATCAGTTAGAATGTTAAAAGAAAAAGGAGCAAAACCAAATGAAACGTATTGCTGTTTTGACTAGTGGTGGGGACGCCCCTGGTATGAATGCTGCCATTCGTGCAGTTGTTCGTCAAGCAATCTCAGAAGGAATGGAAGTTTTTGGTATCTATGATGGATACGCTGGTATGGTTGCTGGTGAAATTTATCCACTTGATGCTGCTTCAGTAGGAGACATCATTTCACGTGGTGGTACTTTCCTTCACTCTGCTCGTTACCCTGAGTTTGCACAACTTGAAGGTCAACTTAAAGGGATTGAGCAATTGAAAAAACACGGCATCGAAGGTGTCGTGGTTATCGGTGGTGACGGTTCTTATCATGGAGCTATGCGCCTGACTGAGCATGGATTCCCTGCTATTGGACTTCCTGGAACAATCGATAACGATATCGTAGGTACTGACTTTACAATCGGATTTGACACTGCAGTAACAACTGCAATGGATGCAATCGATAAGATTCGTGATACATCATCAAGTCACCGTCGTACTTTCGTTGTTGAAGTAATGGGACGTAACGCAGGTGATATCGCTCTTTGGGCAGGTATTGCAACAGGTGCTGACGAAATCATCATCCCTGAAGAAGGCTTCAAATTTGAAGATATCGTAGCAAGCATCAAAGCTGGATATGAACACGGTAAAAAACACAACATTATCGTTTTAGCAGAAGGTGTCATGTCAGCAGCTGAATTTGGTCAAAAACTAAAAGAAGCCGGAGATACAAGCGATCTTCGTGTGACAGAACTTGGTCACATCCAACGTGGTGGTTCACCAACTGCTCGTGACCGTGTATTGGCATCTCGTATGGGCGCACACGCTGTTAAACTCCTTAAACAAGGAATCGGTGGTGTTGCTGTCGGTATTCGCAATGAGAAAATGGTTGAAAATCCAATTCTTGGAACTGCAGAAGAAGGAGCTTTATTTAGCCTAACAGCTGATGGTAAGATCGTTGTTAACAACCCTCACAAAGCTGATATTGAACTTTCTGCTTTAAACAAGAGCTTGTCTTAATCAACTTTAACTAAACTGGTAAAATGACCATAAAAGGTCGAATTATATAAAGGAGTCACAAAATCATGAACAAACGTGTAAAAATCGTTGCAACATTGGGTCCAGCGGTAGAAATCCGTGGTGGTAAGAAATACGGTGAAGATGGATACTGGAGTGGTAAACTTGATGTTGAAGAATCAGCACAAAATATCGCTAAATTGATCGAAGCTGGAGCTAATACTTTCCGTTTCAACTTCTCACACGGTGACCACCAAGAACAAGGTGACCGTATGGCTACTGTTAAACTTGCAGAAAAAATTGCAGGTAAAAAAGTTGGTTTCCTTCTTGATACAAAAGGTCCAGAAATCCGTACAGAATTGTTCGAAGGCGACGCTAAAGAATATTCTTACGTAACTGGTGAAAAAATCCGTGTTGCTACTAAACAAGGTATCCAATCAACTCGTGAAGTTATTGCCTTGAACGTAGCTGGTGGTCTTGACATCTATGATGATGTTGAAGTTGGACGCCAAGTATTGGTTGACGATGGTAAACTTGGTCTTCGTGTTATCGAAAAAGACGATGCAGCTCGCGAATTTGTCGTAGAAGTTGAAAACGATGGTATCATCGCTAAACAAAAAGGTGTGAACATCCCTAACACTAAAATTCCTTTCCCAGCACTTGCTGAACGTGATAACGACGATATCCGCTTCGGTCTTGAGCAAGGAATCAACTTCATCGCGATTTCTTTCGTACGTACTGCAAAAGACGTTAACGAAGTTCGTGCAATCTGTGAAGAAACTGGAAACGGACATGTTCAATTGTTCGCTAAAATCGAAAACCAACAAGGTATCGACAACTTGGATGAAATCATCGAAGCTGCTGACGGTATCATGATCGCTCGTGGTGACATGGGGATCGAAGTACCATTCGAAATGGTTCCAGTTTACCAAAAAATGATTATCACTAAAGTTAATGCTGCTGGTAAAGTTGTTATCACTGCAACAAACATGCTTGAAACAATGACTGAAAAACCACGTGCAACTCGTTCAGAAGTATCAGACGTATTTAACGCTGTTATCGACGGAACTGATGCTACAATGCTTTCAGGTGAGTCAGCAAATGGTAAATACCCACTTGAGTCAGTTACAACAATGGCTACTATCGATAAGAACGCTCAAACTCTTCTTAAAGAATACGGTCGTTTGAACTCAGATTCATTTGAACGTAACTCTAAAACAGAAGTAATGGCTTCAGCTGTTAAAGATGCTACTAACTCAATGGATATCAAATTGGTTGTAACTCTTACTAAGACTGGTCACACAGCTCGTTTGATTTCTAAATACCGTCCAAATGCTGACATCTTGGCATTGACATTCGACGAATTGACAGAACGTGGATTGATGTTGAACTGGGGTGTTATCCCAATGTTGACAGATGCTCCATCATCAACTGACGACATGTTCGAAATCGCAGAACGTAAAGCAGTTGAAGCAGGTCTTGTACAATCTGGTGACGATATCGTTATCGTTGCAGGTGTACCACTTGGTGAAGCTGTTCGTACAAACACAATGCGTATCCGTACTGTACGTTAATCTAATATTAAAAAGCCTATCATATCAAGCTTCATCGCTTGTATGATAGGTCTTTTGGCTCTATAATATTTGTAGTGGGTAAACCTCTATAGATATTATGGAGTCTATTTTGTTAGAGAAAAAGTTCCATAAGATCTATAATGAAAAAGCGACCAAACTCTCATTAGAAAGAATCATATGGAACAATTACATTTTATCACAAAACTACTCGATATTAAAGACCCTAATATCCAGATTCTAGATATCATCAACATGGATACTCACAAAGAAATCATCAGCTAAACTGGATTATGAGGCTCCATCTTGTCCTGATTGCGGAAGTCAAATGAAGAAATATGACTTCCAAAAACCGTCGAAAAATTCCTTACCTCGAAACGACTGGTATGCCTACTAGAATCCTCCTTAGAAAACGCTGTTTCAAGTGCTATCAGTGCTCGAAAATGATGGTCACTGAGTCCTCTCTCGTCAAGAAAAATCACCAAATTCCTCGTATTATCAATCAAAAAATTGCGCAAAAATTGATTGAAAAGACTTCTATGACTGATATTGCCCATCAGCTTTCCATTTCAACTTCAACTGTTGTTCGCAAGCTCAATGACTTCCGTTTTAAACATGACTTTAGCCGACTTCCTGAGATTATGTCTTGGGACGAGTATTCTTTTACCAAGGGAAAAAAATGAGTTTCATTGCACAAGATTTTGACAATCTCAACATCATCACTGTTCTTGAGGGCAGAACACAGGCTATCATCCGAAATCACTTTCTGCGCTACGAGCGAGCTGTTCGTTGTCAGGTGAAAATCATTACAATGGATATGTTTAGCCCTTACTACGATATTGCCAGTAAACTTTTTTCCTAACGCTAAAAATCGTTCTCGACCGCTTTCACATTGTCCAACATCTCAGCCGTGCTATGAGTCGTGTCCGTGTCCAAAATCATGAATCAATTTGAGCGAAAAATCCCATGAATACAAGGCCATCAAACGCTACTGGAAACTCATTCAACAGGATAGTCGTAAACTGAGTGATAAACGATTTTTATCGCCCCTACTTTTTCGTATGCACTTAACGAATAAAGAGATTCTAGACAAGCTTTTGAGCTATTCAGAAGAGTTGAAACATCACTACAATCTATATCAACTCTTTCTTTTTCACTTTCAGAACAAGGAACCTGACAAATTCTTCGGACTTATTGAGGACAATCTAAAGCAGGTTCATCCTCTTTTTCAGACTGTCTTTAAAACCTTTCTAAAGGATAAAGAGAAGATTGTCAACGCCCTTCAACTACCCTATTCCAACGCCAAATTGGAAGCGACCAATAATCTCGTTAAACTTATCAAACGAAATGCTTTTGGTTTTAGGAACTTTGACAACTTTAAGAAACGAATTTTCATCGCTTTGAATATAAAAATGGAGAGGACAACGATTGTCCTCTCCAGATGTTAGCTTTTTATTCAACCCACTACAGTTGACAGAGAGCCTCTTTTTGTATCAGAGGGGCAAAAGCTTTTTTCCTATTTGATGATATTGAATCTAAAAGATCTAAAACTGCATTCTCCATGTTTTTAGTCATGTGAGTGGAGCTTTCATTGGTCACTTTAGTATCTTAATGGCTAATCTTAGCAAGGATTGTTTTTAAAGAAAAGTTGTTACAATAAAAAGCCTATAAGCATATAATTGAGTGAAGTTATAGATGTTTATTGTCGGAAGGAAAAGACAAAAGATGCGACCTAGTAGGACTCAGAAAAATAAAAAAAGCTCTCTGGTAAAACCAGAAAGCCTGAGAGGCATCTCCATGTGAGAAATCGGTTCACACAATTTCTCAAGGTCCGCTCCTGCGTTATGACCTCCTATGCTCAATAGTAGCTCTCGCTACATATCGACTCATCGCATTGTCTATTCTACTATAAGGTCCATAAAATGTCAAGAAAAAATCAGCTCCCTATTAAGGAACTGATCAACAATGCTAATTGCCGGGATCGAACCGGCGACCTCATCCTTACCATGGATGCGCTCTGCCTACTGAGCTAAATCAGCTTACTTAAAAAGTATACTATAGTTTCAAATCTTTGTCAATACGTTATTTTCTTTAAAAATAATCGGATTTCCGCTCAAAAAAAGGCTTAAGGAGACAGCTCCTAAGCCACTGTTTCTTTTATCCTAATTTTTCTTTTATTTTGTCTGGATTCCAGATAAAGCTTGCGATAAAGCTAAAGATGATGGTAATAATCGCAACTAAGACAGCAAGAATCAGTGCTGGTATGCGAATAAACCACCAAAGTGGATTTGGTTTTTTATTGTTGTGCCATTGTTTCGTTTCCTCATCTAGGCGTTGAAATTCAGATTGGATGCGGTCTGCAACCATCTCAATACCTTCATCATTCATTTTTTTGATGTCAGAAATATCAATAGGATTTCCAAAGTTTCATATCGACACGTTCACGACTAATGAGCCCTTTTAAAGTCATCGGACCAGTGTAGGTAACTGGCATGATACGTACTTTGGCCATTTTAGCGATGAGAGCAACACCACCTTTAACATCGTTGGAATGACGACTGCCACTTGGGAACATGATGAGAGAGCGGTCGCTCTTTTTAAGAACATTGATAGGGTATTTGATAGCAGAAGCGCTAGGATTTTCACGATCGATTGGAAAGGCACCGCACATGCGAATCCACCAGCCAAAGATACGGTTGGTAAAGAGTTCCTTTTTAGCCATAAATACAAATTGCTTCGGTTTGGTAGCGAAGGCCATATAGACTGGATCCCACCAGGTACGATGGGGGGCAACGAGGATATAGTTTTCATCTTGACTCGGAATTTTATCAGTATTATGATAGTGAGCATTACCGTTGATAGACCATAGGATCAAGACAACAAGCCCACGTAGATAAGTATAAAACATGGTGTCTCCTTCAGTTTTCTTTCTTTTATTATACCTTATCATACTAGTACAGGCAAATGTTTTTGTATAGGCTGAAACAGCTCTTTATATGAAATTAGAAATATTCAAAAAATGATATGATAGAATTTATGGATAAAAATAAAATGATGGGATTAAGCCAATCAGAAGTCAAAGATCGTCAGAAACAGGGACAGGTCAATGATTTCCAAGCTTCAGCTAGTACTAGTACATGGCAGATTGTGAAGAGAAATGTCTTTACTTTATTCAATGCTTTAAACTTTGCCATTGCCCTAGCGCTCGCCTTTGTTCAAGCTTGGAGCAACCTAGTTTTCTTTGCGGTTATCTGTTTTAATGCATTTTCTGGGATTGTAACTGAGCTACGAGCTAAACATATGGTTGATAAACTCAATCTCTTGAATAAAGAAAAGATTATCACTATTCGTGATGGGCAAGAGGTAGCTTTGGATCCAGAAGAGCTTGTTTTGGATGATGTGATTCGCTTGTCTGCAGGGGATCAAATTCCAAGTGATGCCATTGTATTAGAAGGTTTTGCAGAAGTCAATGAAGCTATGTTAACGGGCGAGAGCGACTTGGTGCAAAAAGAAGTAGAAGACTTAATGTTGTCGGGTAGCTTTCTTGCAAGTGGTTCTGTCCTCGCTCAGGTACATCATGTTGGGGCGGATAACTATGCTGCTAAACTCATGCTTGAAGCTAAGACAGTGAAGCCAATTAACTCTCGTATCATGAAATCGCTAGACCAGTTAGCCGGCTTTACTGGGAAAATTATCATTCCTTTTGGTATTGCTCTCTTGCTTGAAGCCTTGGTCTTAAAAGGTCTGCCACTCAAGTCTTCTGTAGTCAATTCATCTACAGCTCTTTTGGGGATGTTGCCTAAGGGAATCGCCCTCTTGACCATCACCTCTCTCTTAACTGCTGTTATCAAGCTTGGGTTGAAAAAGGTTTTGGTGCAGGAGATGTATTCTGTAGAGACCTTGGCGCGAGTAGATATGCTCTGCTTGGATAAGACAGGGACCATCACCCAAGGGAAGATGCAGGTTGAGACGGTCCTTCCTCTTACGCAAGCTTTATGATCAAAGATGGCATTGCTGACATACTAACTAGCTATATGGCAAACAGTGAAGATAAGAATCCAACAGCTCAAGCTATTCGAAAGCGTTTTTGTGGGAGAGGTAGCTTTATCCGATGATTTCTAGTCTTCCATTTTCAAGTGATCGAAAATGGGGAGCAATGGAGTTGGAAGGTCTAGGAACTGTTTTCCTAGGCGCACCGGAGATGTTGTTGGATGCTGAAGTTCCTGAGGCTAGAGAAGCTCTTGAACGAGGATCTCGTGTCTTGGTGTTAGCGCTCAGTCAAGAAAAACTTGACCATCACAAGCCACAAAAGCCATCTGATATACAGGCTTTGGCTTTGCTTGAGATTCTAGATCCGATTCGAGAAGGTGCTGCTGAGACGCTAGACTATCTTCGTTCTCAGGAAGTGGGATTGAAAATTATCTCTGGTGATAATCCAGTCACTGTTTCAAGTATTGCCCAAAAAGCAGGTTTTGCAGACTATCAGAGCTATGTAGATTGTTCGAAAATTAATGATGAAGAATTGATAGCCATGGCTGAGGAAACAGCTATTTTCGGACGTGTTTCACCTCATCAAAAGAAACTGATCATCCAAACTCTGAAAAAAGCAGGACATACTACAGCAATGACAGGGGATGGTGTCAATGATATTCTAGCTCTCCGTGAGGCAGACTGTTCCATTGTTATGGCTGAAGGAGACCCAGCAACTCGTCAGATTGCAAATCTGGTCCTCTTGAATTCAGATTTCAATGATGTTCCTGAGATTCTCTTCGAAGGTCGTCGTGTGGTTAATAATATTGCCCACATTGCTCCGATTTTCTTGATTAAGACAATCTATTCCTTCTTGCTAGCAGTTATCTGTATTGCCAGTGCTTTGTTGGGACGTACTGAATGGATTTTGATTTTCCCATTCATTCCGATTCAGATAACTATGATTGACCAGTTTGTGGAAGGATTCCCACCGTTTGTATTAACTTTTGAACGAAATATCAAACCTGTGGAACAAAACTTCCTCAGAAAATCCATGCTACGTGCACTTCCAAGTGCTTTAATGGTAGTCTTTAGTGTTCTCTTTGTTAAAATTTTTGGAACCAATCAAGGCTGGACAGCCATTGAAATTTCGACACTTTTGTATTATCTATTGGCATCGATTGGTTTCATGTCTGTCGTTAGAGCTTGCTTGCCATTTAGCTTGTGGCGTGTGCTATTGATTATTTGGTCAGTTGGAGGTTTCCTTGGAACAGCTCTATTCCCAAGAATCCAAAAATTGCTTGAAATTTCAACACTTACAGGTCAAACATTGCCTATCTATGGCATTATGATGTTCGTCTTTATTGTGATTTTCATACTGACAAGTCGTTATCAAGTTAAAAGATAAAGAAGACTGCAATCCATGATTGCGGTCTTTTTTAGGTGCAGGATTGCCAGATAAAATATGGTATAATAAAGGGAAATAGAGTTTTTGAAAGTGAGAGAAGATGATTTCAAAGAGATTAGAAACAGTAGCTTCTTTTGTTCCCCAAGGAGCTGTTTTGCTGGACGTCGGTAGCGACCATGCTTATTTACCTATTGAATTAGTTGAAAAAGGTCATATTGAAGCTGCCATCGCGGGTGAAGTTGTAGAGGGTCCCTATCAATCTGCAGTTAGAAATGTTGAAAGTCATGGCTTGACTAAGAAAATTCAGGTTCGTTTAGCCAATGGTTTAGCAGCTTTCGAAGAAAGTGACCAGGTCTCTGTTATCACTATTGCAGGAATGGGTGGTCGTTTGATTGCTACGATATTAGAAGAGGGTTTGGACAAACTAGCCAATGTTGAGCGATTGATTCTTCAACCTAATAATCGTGAAGATGAGTTGCGTACTTGGCTACAAGGGCATGGATTTTCAAATCGTAGCTGAAAGTATTTTTAGAGGAAGCTGGGAAAATTTTACGAGATTCTAGTAGTGGAAGCTGGAGAAATGAAATTGTCAGCAAGTGACATCCCGCTTTTGGTCCTTTCTCTGTCTAAAGAACTTAGCCCCGTATTTGTCCAAAAAGTGGCAAAAGAGAAGCTAGCTAAGCTCGAATTTGCCCTTAGTCAAATCCAGAAAAAGAATCATGAAGAACGTCAGGTTTCTAGTAGATAAAAATTCAAGCCATCAAGGAGGTGCTCCATGAAAGCAAGTGAAGTGATTAAGCGTTATGAAGCCTATTGTCCTCAAGAATTTTTCTATGGAAGGCGATAGTCGTGGACTGCAGATTGGAACTTTAGACAAAGGACATCCAAAAAGGTCATGGTTGCCCTCGATATACGTGAAGATACAGTGGCAGAAGCTATTGAAAAGGGTGTCGATTTGATTATCGTTAAGCACGCGCCTATCTTCCGTCCGATAAAGGACTTGGTAGCTAGTCGCCCTCAAAAATCAGATTTATATCGATCTAATCAAGCATGATATTGCAGTCTATGTCAGTCATACTAATATTGATATTGTTGAAAATGGTCTCAATGATTGGTTCTGCCAACTATTGGGATATTGAGGATACAACTTTATCTACAGGAAACAGGTCCTGAACGTGGCATCGGGACGTATTGGCAATATTAGACCTCAAACGTTTGAAGAATTTGCTAGTCATGTTAAGGAAGTATTTGACCTAGATAGCCTTCGTATGGTGTATTATAAAGAGACTGATTTGCAAAAAACAATCTCAAGAGTAGCTATTTGTGGTGGCAGTGGGCAGTCTTTCTACTCTGATGCTTTAGCTAAAGGAGCTCATGTTTATATTACTGGTGACATCTATTACCACACTGCCCAAGATATGTTGTCAGACGGCTTGTTGGCTCTGGATCCTGGGCATTATATTGAGGTGCTCTTTGTTGAAAAAATTGCGGAGCTCTTGAATGAATGGAAGGAAGAGAATGCTTGGTCGCTAGAAGTTATCGCAAGTCAAGCATCGACCAATCCTTTCCACCATATCTAGTTAGAAAGTGAAAACAATGAAAAAAGTTGCTATTATCGGAGCAGGAATTGTGGGAGCAACAGCTGCCTACTATCTTTCTAAGGAAGCTGATATCGAAGTGACTGTCTTTGACCATGGACATGGGCAAGCTACCAAGGCAGCAGCTGGTATTATCAGTCCCTGGTTTTCTAAACGTCGCAATAAAGCTTGGTATAGGATGGCGCGCCTAGGAGCTGATTTCTATGTAGATCTATTAGCTGACCTAGAAAAATCGGGTCAAAAAGTTGATTTTTACCAAGGTTCTGGTGTCTTTCTTCTTAAAAACGATGACTCTAAGCTAGAGGAGCTCTATCAACTGGCTCTGCAACGTAGAGAAGAATCCCCCTTGATTGGAGAATTAGCTATTTTGGACCAAGTGTCTGCTAGTAACTTATTTCCCGGTCTAGAGGGATTTGAACGTTTACTCTATGCTTCTGGTGGAGCTCGAGTAGATGGGCAACTCCTAGTGAGTCGCTTACTGGGAGCCAGTCAAGTGAAGATCATAAATAAAGAGGTCAGTCTAACCCCTCTATCATCGGGCTATCAGATAGACAATCAAATGTTTGACCAAGTCATCTTATCCACAGGAGCTTGGCTTGGCCACATCTTAGAGCCTTTAGGCTATGAGGTAGACGTTCGTCCTCAAAAGGGGCAACTCCGAGATTACCAAGTGACACAAGACATGGGAGATTACCCTGTAGTTATGCCGGAAGGTGAGTGGGATTTGATACCGTTTCCCGGCGGTAAATTATCTCTAGGAGCTACCCATGAAAATGATATGGGATTCGACCTGACAGTTGATGAGAATTTTCTTCAACAAATGGCTGAAGCATCAAGTTCGTTTTATCCTAGCTTAAAAGATGCAATGATAAGTGGTGAACGTGTGGGGATTCGTGCTTATACGAGTGATTTTTCGCCGTTTTTCGGACAAGTGCCAAACCTATCAGGAGTCTTTGCTGCGAGTGGATTAGGATCGTCAGGATTGACAACTGGACCCATTATAGGCTATCACCTAGCCCAAATGCTTGAGGCTAGAAGTGGAGTATTGGATCCAACAGATTATCCGATTGCAAAGTATGTTCAACGAAAAGAAATTGAGTAAATGTTTTACTTTATTTTACGTAATCTTTCGGGGTAGCAAATGACATTCCCCATCAAAAATGGTAAAATGAAAAAAATAATCTAAGAATCGAGGAAAAAAGATGCAAGAAAAAATTCTGGTAACAGGTGGTGCAGGTTTTATCGGAACTCACACTGTCATTGAGTTAATCCAAGCAGGTCACCAAGTTGTTGTCGTAGATAATTTAGTCAACAGTAGCCGTAAAAGTCTTGAAGTAGTGGAAAGAATTACAGGAGTTGAGATTCCTTTTTATGAAGCTGATATCCGAGATACGGATACACTTCGCGATATTTTCAAACAAGAAGAGCCAACAGGTGTGATTCATTTTGCTGGTTTGAAGGCAGTTGGTGAGTCAACTCGTATCCCTCTTGCCTACTATGACAACAACATTGCTGGAACAGTTAGCCTTTTTAAAAAGCAATGGAAGAAAAACAACTGTAAGAACATTATCTTCAGTTCTTCAGCAACAGTTTATGGAGATCCACATACTGTTCCAATCCTAGAAAACTTCCCACTTTCAGCTACAAATCCTTACGGTCGTACCAAACTAATGCTGGAAGAAATTTTGACAGATATCTATAAAGCAGATTCAGAGTGGAACGTTGTTTTGCTTCGTTACTTCAACCCAATTGGGGCGCATGAGAGTGGTGACCTAGGAGAAAATCCAAACGGCATTCCAAATAACCTTCTACCGTATGTAACACAAGTCGCAGTTGGTAAGTTGGAACAAGTTCAAGTCTTCGGAGATGACTACGATACTGAAGATGGAACAGGTGTTCGTGACTATATCCACGTCGTTGACCTAGCAAAAGGACACGTTGCCGCCCTTAAGAAGCTTCAAAAAGGCTCTGGACTCAATGTGTATAACCTTGGTACTGGAAAAGGCTACTCAGTTCTTGAAATTATCCAAAATATGGAAAAAGCTGTTGGACGCCCAATTCCATACCGTATCGTTGAACGTCGCCCTGGGTGATATTGCAGCCTGCTACTCAGACCCAGCAAAAAGCTAAGGAAGAGCTCGGATGGGAAGCAGGACTTGGTATTACAGAAATGTGTGAAGATGCATGGCGTTGGCAGAGCAAACATCCAAATGGATTTGAAGACTAAAATGATGATTTCAATCATAGTCCCATGTTTAAACGAAGAGGAAGTACTTCCTCTTTTTTATCAAACTCTTGAAGCACTGATTCCAGATTTGGGAACAGAAATCGAATATATTTTTGTAGATGATGGGTCAACTGATAGGACTTTGGAAGTTTTAAAGGCATATCGAGAGCAAAATTCTGCAGTACATTATATCTCTTTCTCGCGAAACTTTGGGAAGGAAGCAGCCTTATATGCAGGATTACAGCAAGCAAGTGGAGATTTGGTTGTGGTTATGGATGCAGACCTTCAGGATCCGCCAAACCTCCTGCTTGAGATGAAAAAACTACTAGATCAGAATTCAGATTTGGACTGTGTGGGAACACGTAGAACTAGTCGAGAGGGAGAGCCATTTCTACGTAGTTTCTGTGCCAATCTTTTTTATCGTTTCATGCAAAAAATTAGCCCAGTAGCTCTTCCCCTAGGGGTTCGTGATTTTAGGATGATGAGAAAATCAGTAGTAGATGCAGTGTTAGAATTGACAGAATACAATCGCTTTTCCAAAGGCCTCTTTGCCTGGGTTGGTTTTCATACTCACTATCTAGAATACCCTAATGTTGAAAGGCAGGCAGGTAAGACTAGTTGGAGCTTTAGGCAACTCTTTTTCTACTCTATCGAAGGGATTGTAAATTTTTCAGATTTTCCTTTGATATTAGCCTTTGTTGCTGGTCTTACGTCTTGTTTTATGGCTTTGGTGATGACCCTTTTTGTAGTTACTCGTACTCTTATGCTTGGGAATCCAACCTCTGGCTGGACATCTCTGATGGCTGTCATTCTATTTCTTGGTGGTGTCCAATTATTGACCATTGGTATTCTGGGAAAATATGTCAGTAAAATTTATCTAGAAACAAAAAAAAGGCCCCTCTATCTGATAAAAGAACAGAGTGAACCGAGATAGGCTTTGATAAAAATTAGTCCTTCAAAAGACTATAATTTTCTGGAAAAATATGCTAAACTAGAAGAAGCGGGATCTAGAAATAGAATCTCCATTAACGATTAAAACTGGTCTTTGATGAGCGCGCGAGTTGGGCAATTTTTAACAGCCTCTAAGACGTCTTGACTAGGAGAAATTTCTTTTTCTAGTTGATCAGGATCATCGTAAAAACGTACAATACCATTATCATGGTAATCAAATAATTCAGAATAAGTTTGGCATAGCCCACAGGCAATGCATCGTTCAGGTATAAGTGTGATTTTCATATTTATATTGTAATAAGAAAATAGAAAAAAAACAAGGAGTAAGGTATGGAAAAGGAACCGTGGCAAGAAGATATCTATAACAATGAGGAAAGCCGTTCGGAGCGTAGAAGCAGAGGAAATAAGGGAACAGGAGTGGTTGCCAACCGTATTCTAACCATTTTAGCTTGTATTTTCTTTGTAATCGTGGTCGGTATGATTGCTGTTTTAATCTATCTGTCTTCAGGTGGTAGTGATCGTACGGCAGCCTTAAAAGATTTTCATGATTCTTCTGCGCCTAAGGTAGAGGAAGTTTCTTCAACATCATCAAGTAGTTCAGTTGAAGCATCAAGTTCTGAAGCAGAATCAACTTCTTCAAGTAGTTCAGAGGGACATGCTAATGCCGAGGGAACTATTACTGTTCTTGCTGGTGAAGGTGAAGCGGCTATCGCAGCTAGAGCAGGAATTTCTATTGCCCAGCTTGAAGCCTTGAATCCTGGTCATATGTCTTCAGGTTCTTGGTTTGCAAATCCTGGTGATGTTCTTAAGACAAGATAGGAGTTAGAATGAAAACAATTCAGATCGCTATTGATGGTCCAGCTTCAAGTGGAAAGAGTACAGTAGCTAAGATCATAGCTAAGGATTTTGGTTATACCTACTTGGATACAGGTGCCATGTATCGTGCGGCAACTTATATTGCCTTACAGCATCAAATCAATCCAGAAGAATCCTCTCAGCTCCTTGATTTATTGGATCAATATCCGATTAGTTTTGGGCGTTCTGAGGATGGAGAACAGCTTGTCTATGTCGGTGATGTAGATGTTAGCCATCCAATCCGAGAAAATACTGTGACTAATGCGGTATCAGCTTTTGCTGCCATTCCAGCCATTCGTGAAAAATTGGTTGCTCTTCAACAAGAAATTGCCCAACAAGGCGGTATTGTCATGGATGGGAGAGATATTGGCACAGTGGTCTTGCCTAAGGCTGAATTGAAGATTTTTCTTGTTGCTTCAGTGGATGAACGTGCAGAACGACGTTATAAGGAAAATCTTTCAAAGGGGATCGAAACAGATTTGGAAACTTTGAAAGAAGAGATTGCTGCGCGTGATTATAAAGATAGTCATCGTGAAACTTCTCCTCTTAAGCAGGCAGATGATGCAATCTATCTAGACACGACAGGACTAAGTATTTTAGAAGTTGTCGAAAAAATTAAATCAGAAGCAGTTAAACATTTTTAATTGAAGCTCATAATCGATTGACCACGATGGTGGTCAATTTTTTTTTACGATTTGTCAAATCTTCTATTTTAGGGTATAATAGTTTCTGTTAAAGAAAATTTGACAATCAAACCATCATGAAACTATAAGGAGATAAAATGAACAATCTACCAAATTGCCCAAAATGTAATTCAGAATACGTCTATGAAGACGGAGCATTGCTAGTCTGTCCAGAGTGTGCCTATGAATGGAATCCAGCAGAACAAACAGAAGCTGAAGATGGTGTTGTTGCTATTGATGCTAATGGAAATAAATTGGCTGATGGAGATACAGTAACCTTGATTAAAGATTTGAAGGTTAAAGGGGCTCCTAAAGACCTCAAACAAGGAACACGCGTTAAAAATATCCGTATCGTTGAAGGTGACCACAACATCGACTGTAAGATTGATGGTTTTGGTGCTATGAAATTGAAATCAGAATTTGTTAAAAAGATTTAATCATGACTACTTGGAATAAATTTATTTTTTTCAGTCGGACTCTCTTGTTTTTCGCAGCATTTACAGGGGTTTATCTGGAGATTACCAAACGCGGTGGTTTAGGGATGTTGCTTTACTATACAGTCCTTTCCAATCTTTTGGTTGTCATCTTTACAGGTTATCTTTTGTTAAAGATGCGTAGTGGTGGTGATAGTTGGCAGAGTCCTGGTATTCTACGTCTCAAAGGTGGTGTCACTATGAGTATTATGATTACTTGTGTCATCTATCATTTCATGCTAGCTCCCTTGACGACAGATTTTTACCGTTTGGAAAATTTCCTTTGCCATTATATTGTCCCTCTCTGGTTTTTAGCAGATACAATTATTTTTGATAAGAGTCGTCAATATAAGTTAGTTGATCCCATGCTTTGGACTAGCCTTCCTTTGCTTTATATGATTTTTGCCCTCTTAAACGGTTTTGTTCTAAAGATGGATGTCCCTAATGCTAAGGATAGTCCCTTCCCTTATTTCTTTTTGAATGCTACCAAACATGGTTGGGGATTTGTCTTTAAATGGGCAGTCACTATCTTTCTTGCTTATATGATTTCAGGATATCTCTTTTATCTTGTAAAAAGCATAAAAAAAGCAAAAAAATAAAAGTACTCACACGTGGGTACTTTTTTTGTTTGGGACAATTGTACCCGGACAAATCGATTTATTTTATCTTGTTATGCAGTCTTTTATACCTTACAATAAAATTGTAGCTACCAATACAACTATTGAGGAAGAGAAAATGACTGAAAATCGTTATGAATTAAATAAAAAAATTTGGCACAGATGCTTAAGGGTGGCGTCATCATGGATGTTCAAAAATCCTGAGCAAGCAAGAATTGCAGAGGTCTGCAGGGTGCGGCAGCTGTTATGGCCTTGGAGCGAATCCCAGCTGATATTCGTGCAGCTGGGTGGTGTCTCTCGCATGAGTGATCCAAAGATGATTAAGGAAATCCAAGAAGCTGTCAGCATTCCAGTTATGGCTAAGGTTCGAATTGGGCATTTTGTTGAAGCACAGATTTTAGAGGCCATCGAGATTGACTATATCGATGAGAGCGAAGTTCTATCTCCAGCTGACGATCGTTTCCATGTGGACAAGAAAGAATTTCAAGTTCCTTTTGTTTGTGGTGCTAAAGACCTAGGGAGAAGCCTTGCGCCGTATCGCTGAAGGAGCTTCTATGATCCGTACAAAAGGGGAACCAGGAACAGGAGACATCGTTCAGGCGGTTCGTCATATGCGTATGATGAATCAAGAAATTCGTCGCATTCAAAATCTCCGTGAAGATGAACTCTATGTCGCAGCAAAAGAACTCCAAGTACCTGTAGAATTAGTTCAATACGTTCACGAACATGGAAAACTACCAGTCGTTAACTTCGCAGCAGGTGGTGTAGCAACACCTGCAGATGCTGCTCTTATGATGCAGCTAGGTGCAGAAGGTGTCTTTGTTGGTTCAGGGATTTTCAAGTCAGGTGATCCTGTTAAACGTGCAGCAGCAATTGTTAAGGCAGTTACAAACTATCAGAATCCTCAAATTTTAGCTCAAATCTCTGAAGACTTGGGAGAAGCTATGGTTGGTATCAATGAGAATGAAATCCAAATTCTCATGGCGGAGCGAGGAAAATAGATGAAAATCGGAATCTTGGCCTTGCAAGGTGCCTTTGTAGAACACGAGAAAATACTTGCTCAACTAGGAGTTGAAAGTATTGAACTGCGAAACCTAGAAGATTTTCAGCAACATCGAAGTGAGCTATCAGGTTTGATTTTACCTGGCGGTGAGTCGACAGCTATGGGAAAACTCCTACGTGACCAACAGATGCTACTTCCTCTAAGAGAGAGTATTCTCAATGGTTTACCAGTCTTTGGGACTTGTGCTGGTTTGATTTTACTAGCGAAACAGATTACTTCTCAGGAAGAGACTCATCTGGCTACCATGGACATAGTAGTGGAGCGCAATGCCTATGGACGTCAGTTAGGAAGCTTTTATACAGAAGCTGACTGCAAGGGCGTTGGTAAAATTCCAATGACCTTTATCCGTGGACCAATTATCAGTAGTGTTGGTGACAGTGTTGATGTTCTAGCGATTGTGAACAATCAAATCGTTGCGGCACAAGAAAAAAATATGCTGGTAACCTCCTTTCATCCTGAATTGACAAATGATCTTCGCCTGCATCAATACTTTATCAATATGTGCAAATAAAAATAGGTCGAGATTTTGTCTCGACCTATTTTTACATGTAATAAACAATAGCAATGTATTGGAGAGCGGAAGCTGCCAGAATGAAGAGGTGCCAGATCATGTGGAAGTATGGTTTCTTCTTAGCATAAAAACCAGCACCAACTGTATAGCAAAGCCCACCTGATACCATAAGAGTCCAAAAGATTGGATTTGTTTGACTGATGATTGCTGGTAGAATAGCCACAACTAGCCAACCCATGATGAGGTAGAGTATCAGACTAAATTTTTCATTGACTTTTTTGGCAAATATTTTATAAAGAATACCCAAATAGTTGTTCCCCACTGAATGGCGATAATCAGATAACCAAACCAGTTATTCATCAAGGTCAAAACGACAGGAGTATAAGAGCCAGCAATGGCAACATAAATCATGGAATGGTCAATGATACGTAATACATATTTATGGGTTGAGCCATAAGCCATAGAATGATAAATAGTCGATGAAAGGAACATGAGAAAGAGGCTGATGACGAAGATGGACACACCGACAGACGATAAAAACCCATGAGCTTCATAACTATAGGTTGATGAAATAGGTAGTAGGATGAGCATGATAAATGCTCCTACAGCATGGGTGACACTGTTGGCAATTTCTTCTCCAAAACTAAGTCGTTTACTAAGTTTGAAACTAGTATTCATTTGTTTTCTCCTCTTCGGTTTTTGTATAGACTAATGCAAGTGTTTGATGATAGAGTTTGACAGTTTGGCAGCTTGTCTGGATAATGGGATTAGCTGGATCAATATCTTTATTCATATAGTCCACAAAAGCATTGTAAAGTTCTTCTGAATTAGTGCCTGTGTGTAAGGTATTAAGGGTTTGAGCAATTTCCTGGATTGAAAAAACAGACTTGAGTGTTGTGATAGCAATCAATCGGGCAATTTGTTTGCGTTGGTATTTTTTCTTTTCTGGTTTACTGATATAGCCGTGCTTCACATAGTTGTTCACCATTGATGCAGTTAAACCTTTCTCTTTAGCAAGAGAAATAGGGGAACAAACTTTATTCACATAAAGTAGGACCTGATCCAAATAGAGATCAATGTTTGGAATTTCGTCCCATTCTGGGTAGGAAAAAGTAGTTTTCATTTCCAACTCCTGTTTATCTAGTTTCGATAACTAGATTATAAAATAATAGAAACAAAAAGTCAAGTTTTAACTGCTTGTAGAAAGCCTTAAATTATGCTATGATGAGAGAAACTAGTCAGAAAAGAGGAAGAAAAATGGAAATTCGTTTAGCTTTTCCAAATGAAGTTGATGCAATTATGCAGGTGATTGAGGATGCTAAAAAATGCTTGGCGGAAGCTGGTAGCACTCAGTGGCAAAACGGCTACCCAGATGCAGATACCATTATTGAAGATATCATCTCTGGTCAAGCTTATGTAGCCCTAGACGAAGGTGATCTCTTAGCCTATGCAGCAGTGACTAAGAGCCCAGAATCTGCCTATGAAGCTATTTATGAAGGCAAATGGCAAGGAGGAGAGACAGAGTATCTAGTTTTTCATCGTATTGCTGTGGCAGCAGATGTTCAAGGGCAAGGGGTAGCGCAGACCTTCTTGGAAGGCTTGATTGAAGGCTTTGATTACCTTGATTTTCGTTCAGATACGCACGCTGAAAAATAAGCCTATGCAGCATATCTTTGAAAAGCTTGGTTTTAAAAAGGTTGGGAAGGTCCCAGTTGATGGAGAACGTCTGGCCTATCAAAAATTAAAATCCAATGCCTAAAAAGTATGCAAAAATGCTCTATGTTTCTCCCGTAGGGGAGCTCTCACTAGTTGCTGATGACCACTACTTGCTTGGCATTTGGTTTCAAGGTCAGAAACATTTTTGAGAGAGGTTTGGAAGCTGGGTGTATCGTTGATGTTCCAAGCCATCCAATTTTTGACCCAAGTTGCTTCTTATTTAGATAGCTATTTCTCAGGACAAGCCCAGGACCTATCTGAGCTTCCTCTGGCTCCGATTGGAAGTGAATTTGAAAAGAAAGTCTGGTCTTATCTACGGGAAATTCCCTTTGGGCAAACAGTGACCTATGGACAAATAGCCCAGGACCTTCATGTAGCTTCTCCTCAAGCAATTGGTGGAGCTGTAGGCCGAAATCCTTGGTCTATCCTCGTACCTTGTCACCGCGTACTAGGAGCTGGCAATCGTCTTACAGGCTATGCTTCGGGAGTTGAAAAGAAGGCTTGGCTGTTGGAGCATGAAAATGCAACATTTAAAGAGAATATAGAATAGAAAGAGAAGAAAATGTTAGAATTTATCGAATATCCAAAATGTACAACCTGCAAAAAAGCTAAGAAAGAATTAGATCAACTCGGACTAGAATATAAAGATGTTCATATCGTCGAAGAAACTCCATCTGAGGAAGTGATTTTGACCTGGTTAGAAACTTCAGGTTTTGAATTAAAACAGTTCTTTAATACTAGCGGTATCAAATATCGTGAGCTAGGCTTGAAAGATAAGGTTGGAAGCATGTCAAAACAAGAAGCAGCTAAACTCTTAGCTAGTGATGGCATGTTACTCAAACGTCCAATTCTTGTTAAAGGTGGACAGATTCAGCAAATTGGCTATCGTAAAGCCTATGAAGAACTTGGTTTGAATTAGGTTTTATCTATCTCTTTGATAAAAATAATATATGTCTGGCTTCTCTAAAAGTGTGTTAAACTAGTATTTAGACCTAGAAAGTCTTTACCCGTAGCAAATATTTTTAATCAGAGCAGAAGTATGATAGAATGAATCATTATCAGGAGAGGATGTTTCTATGAACGTTACAACACTTTTAGCATCAGATTGGTATCAAAACTTGATGCAGTATATTCCAGACGGCAAACTCTTTAGCTGGCGTTCGGTTTTTGATGGCATTCCAAGAATTGTCCAACAATTACCCACAACCTTGATGTTGACAGTATGTGGTGCTTTTTTTGGTATCATGCTAGCACTAGTCTTTGCTATTGTGAAAATTAACAGAGTTAGATTTCTTTATCCATTACAAGCTTTTTTCGTTAGTTTCTTAAAAGGAACTCCAATTTTAGTTCAACTGATGTTGACCTATTACGGGATTCCACTAGCTCTAAAAGCACTGAATCAACAATGGGGAACCTCTTTAAACATTAATGCAATTCCAGCAGCAACGTTTGCGATTGTCGCCTTCGCCTTTAATGAAGCAGCCTATGCCAGCGAGACCATTCGTGCAGCCATCCTCTCTGTAAATCCAGGTGAGATTGAAGCCGCTCGCAGTCTCGGTATGACACGTGCGCAAGTTTATCGTCGAGTGATTATTCCCAATGCAGCAGTGGTTGCAACACCAACCTTGATTAACTCCTTGATTGGCTTGACCAAGGGGACTTCCCTAGCCTTCAGTGCAGGTGTTGTGGAAGTTTTTGCCCAAGCTCAGATTTTGGGTGGTGCAGACTATCGTTACTTTGAGCGTTTCATCTCGGTCGCCCTAGTTTATTGGGTAGTGAATATCGCTATTGAAAATCTTGGTCGCTTTATTGAGAAAAAGATGGCAATCGAAGCACCAGATAATGTGGAAACAGATGTGAAAGGAGACCTTCGCTAATGATTAAGATTTCAAATTTAAGCAAATCCTTTTCAGGTCAAACCGTCTTGGATCATCTGAATTTAGATATTCAAAAAGGGGAAGTAGTAGCTTTGATTGGTTCCTCAGGAGCGGGGAAGTCAACCTTTCTTCGTAGCCTAAACTACCTTGAAACACCTGATAGTGGAAGTATTCAGATTGATGATTTCAAAGTTGATTTTTCTCAAATTACGCAAGAAGAAATTCTAACTCTTCGTCGCAAACTATCGATGGTTTTCCAACAGTTTAATTTATTTGAGCGTAGAACAGCCTTAGACAATGTCAAGGAAGGTTTGCTTGTTGTCAAGAAATTATCGAACGAAGAAGCAACTAAGATTGCTAAAGAAGAGTTGGCTAAGGTTGGGCTTTCAGATCGTGAACAGCATTATCCGCGTCACTTGTCAGGGGGACAAAAACAACGGGTCGCTATAGCGCGTGCTCTAGCCATGAAACCAGACGTGTTACTTTTGGATGAACCAACTTCAGCCCTTGACCCAGAGTTGGTCGGTGAAGTGGAAAAAAATCTATCGCAGATCGTCGCTAAGTCTGGTCAAACCATGATTTTGGTTAGTCATGATATGTCTTTTGTTGCTCAAGTTGCTGATAAGGTTTTATTTCTAGATAAAGGAAAGATTATCGAGACCGGAACTCCTGATGAGATTATCAACCATCCAAAAGAAGAACGAACAAAAGAGTTCTTTGCTAGTTACAAACGGAACTATATTTGATATAATAGAAGATAAGAAAAACTCAGTTGGCTAAGCTAACTGGGTTTGCTCTTTAAAAATGTTAGAAATGAGATAGAGCATGCTACTTCAAATATTTTCCTTGTACTTCCAGAGTTTAGTTTTAACCATGCTACTAGTCTTGGTTGTCTTGGGACTTTGGATTGGTTTAAGAGCCCTATCAGGTGTTGATAAAACAGCTAAGGCCCGCCAAGCCCACCTCTATGATATGATTATGATTGGAGTATTGACAGTTCCAGTATTATCCTTTGCGACGATGAGTCTTTTATTAGTTATCAAGGCTTAATAGTTGTAAAATGGGATTTAATCCGTTAGAATAAAAATAGTTACAACAAGAAAGAAGGAAAGTGAATGTACGATACGATTATTATCGGGGCAGGTCCTGCTGGGATGACTGCAGCCTTGTACGCGGCACGTAGCAATTTGAAAGTTGCTTTGATTGAAGGTGGACTTCCAGGCGGTCAGATGAATAACACTTCTGATATTGAAAACTACCCAGGTTATGCTAATATTAGTGGTCCTGAGTTGGCTGAAAAGATGTTTGAACCTCTTGAAAATCTAGGTGTTGAGCATCTCTATGGCTTCGTTGAAAATGTTGAGGATCATGGTGAGTTTAAAAAAGTCGTAACAGACGACCAGGTTTATGAAGCGCGTACTGTTATCGTGGCTACTGGTTCAAAACATCGTCTTTTAGGTGTTCCAGGGGAAGAAGAACTCAATAGTCGTGGAGTTTCTTACTGTGCAGTTTGTGATGGAGCCTTTTTCCGTGACCAAGATTTATTGGTTGTCGGTGGTGGAGATTCGGCTGTTGAAGAAGCTATCTTCTTAACACGATTTGCAAAATCTGTTACCATTGTTCACCGTCGGGATGAACTACGTGCTCAAAAAGTTTTACAAGACCGAGCTTTTGCCAATGAGAAAATCAACTTCATTTGGGATTCTGTTGTCAAAGAAATCAAGGGTGAAAACCGTGTGGAATCAGTTGTCATTGAAAATGTTAAAACAAATCAAGTGACTGAACATGCCTTTGGTGGAGTCTTTATCTACGTTGGTTTAGATCCAGTTAGTGATTTTACAAAAGATTTACAAATCCAAGATGAATCAGGTTGGATTGTGACAGATGACCACATGAAGACAAGTGTTGCAGGTGTCTTTGCAGTTGGCGATGTTCGTCAGAAAGACCTTCGCCAAGTTACAACAGCAGTTGGGGATGGTGCTATTGCAGGTCAAGAAGCCTATAAATTTATTACTGAGCACAGTTAAAAAAAGTTTCCAATCAATTGATTGGAAACTTTTTTATAATCGATTGCGGAAGACTTCGTACATAAGAATAGCAGCAGCAACGCTTGCATTGAGACTCTGTACATGTCCATTCATTGGAATAGTGATCATCTCGTCCACTTGCTTTTTGATGTTACTTGAGATACCTTTTCCTTCATTTCCGATAATGAGGGCGACTTTTCCACTTGTGTTCCATTTATGGCAAGGAGTCCCGTTCATATCAGTTCCAAAAGTCCAAAAGCCCTCTTCTTTAAGTTTGTCCAAGGTTTGACTGAGGTTAGTCACGCGAGCGATAGGAACATGCTCAATGGCACCTGTTGCTGTTTTAGCAACGACAGGAGTAACACCGACAGCTCGATGTTTGGGAATGATGACACCCGAAACATTGGTTGCATCAGCTGTTCTTAGAATAGAGCCGAGGTTGTGAGGGTCAGTTAGTCCATCTAGGATCAATAGTAGTGGATTTTTCTCTTGACGGGTCTTGGCAAGAATCTGCTCTAGTTCAGTGTAGGCAAATTCTGAAACGCGCAAGACAAAACCTTGGTGAACAGCTCCTTCAGTCATTTCGGAAAGAGATTTTTTTGAAGTCCAAGAGATAGAGACCTTCTTCTCGGTTGCTAGTTCTTTGACTTTTTCAACATTTTTTCCTCTTAAGTCTTCTTGAACATAGAGCTTGTTGCCAGTATTGGCTAAGAGGGCTTCGGTAACGGCGTGAACGCCATAGACAATATCGTTTGTTTTCATAATCTTAATTTTAAAGTTATAGGACTGAGGCAAACCTGCATCATTTTTAGAATGCCTGTTGACTCAGTAGTTGCTAGTTTATTCTAGGATGAGGAGTCCTTCTTTGATTTCAAAAGGATCTTTTTCATTGATACGATCGTAGAACATGACGCCATTTAAGTGGTCAATTTCGTGTTGAACGACGATTGAGTTATAGCCCTTGAGTTTGATGCGGTGCTTTTCTCCATCTTTATCAAAATAGTCCACAGTTACTCGAGCATGGCGGATAACATAGCCTGGAACGGCACGGTCGACAGACAAGCAACCTTCTCCCTCGCCTAGAGCAGCGTCTTGGACTGAGTGGGATACGATTTTCGGATTGTACATGACAGCCTGTAAATCATTGGCTTCTTGTGGAGTTTCCCCTTCCTCAGTGATGTTTGGTACCAATACTGCGATGATGCGTTTTGAGATATCGAGTTGTGGTGCTGCAAGACCAACTCCACCACGTAGACCTAATTTTTCAGCCATAACAGGGTCTTGTGAGTGTTTTAAAAATTGCATCATTTTTTCTCCGAGAATGATATCTTGATCACTCAAGGGGAAGCTGACTTCTTCAGCAACGGCACGAAGAGTTGGGTTTCCTTCGCGGATAATATCTTTCATATCAATTAAATGAGCAGCTTTGGTAATTCTTTCTATAGCAGACATGTTCTCTCTCCTTTTCTTACTTTACATGATAACACAAAATAGCCTAGAATGAAAGCACATTAGTTCTATCAGGATGCATTCTCCAGATGAAATACTATCTTGTCTATGGTATAATAAGTTAAGGAGACTTGCATCAAAAAGCAGGGAGAAAAAATATGGAAAAACGTAGTAGAAGCAGAAAAAATGGCTCGAACTTTCAAGTTATCAGAACATCTGTTCGATTTTTTAGGAACTATAAACAGTGGAGCAATAGAACTTTTATTGTAGTTTTGTTGACTTTTGTAGCTCTCTCCATGGTCACGACTTTGTTAGTAGAAGGGGCTCAGGGGATTTCATTGACCAGTAGTGACTCGACTGTAGTACATCATAAATCCAATGCTCAGGAAAAGAGTGAGGATACTGAGAATGAAACCAGTGCTCGTATAATGGCTCATGGAGATTTGCTTTATCATATTCCTATTTATCGTACAGCTCTAAAAGAGGATGGGAGCTATGATTTTCATGAAAATTTTGACTATGTCAAACCTTGGTTTAAGAAGGCTGATCTAGTCATTGGAGACTTTGAAGGGACTATTAGTAAGGACCATTACCTAGCAGGCTATCCTTTATTTAATGCTCCAGGAGAAGTTATGGATGCGATAAAGGATGCTGGTTATCAGGTGCTGGACTTGGCCCACAATCACATCTTGGATTCCCAGTTGGAAGGAGTTATCTCTACAGCGGATGCGATCGAAAAGGCAGGCATAACTCCTATCGGAGTATATACCCATGAAGCGCGTGACAAGGCGCCTTTAGTGATTAAGGAAGTAAATGGGATTAAGATTGCTTTCCTAGCCTATTCTTATGGCTTTAATGGTATTGAGGAATATATCTCTAAAGAGGATTACAATAATTACCTGTCCGACTTAAATGAAGATAAGATGAAGGCTGAAATTGAGCGAGCTGAAAAAGAGGCTGACATTACCGTTGTCATGCCTCAAATGGGAATTGAGTACCAATTAGAACCAACTGAAGAACAAAAGATTCTCTACCACAAGATGATTGACTGGGGAGCTGACCTTATCTTTGGAGGACATCCTCACGTTGTTGAACCAGCTGAAACAGTTAACAAAGATGGAGATAAAAAACTCATTATCTACTCTATGGGCAATTTCCTATCTAATCAACGGATTGAAACCATGCAGGATGAGGAAAATGCCAAATGGACGGAGCGTGGGGTCCTCATGGACGTAACCATCAAGAAGAAAGCAGGCAAGACAACTATTGAGACTGCAGTGGCTCATCCAACTTGGGTTAATCGTACTCCAAAAGGCATCTATTCACCTGACGGATATCCACTTTTTCTTTATCAGACCTATATCTTGGAAGATTTTATAGAAGGTGGGGCTCATCGTGAAAAATTGGATGAGGAAACCAAGGAGAGAATTGACATAGCATACAAAGAAATGAATGAACATGTTGGCTTGAAGTGGTAGTAGTACTTCTAAGAGGAGACGAGATGACGATAAAATTAATTGCGACAGACATGGATGGAACCTTATTGGACCCCAAAGGTCAAGTAGATTTACCTCGTTTGGAGAAGATTCTTGATCAGCTAGATGAAAGGGGGATTCGATTTGTCATTGCGACTGGAAATGAGATTCATCGGGTGAAACAATTACTAGGGCATTTGACAGAGCGAGTGGTTTTGATTGTAGCTAATGGGGCGAGAATTTTTGAAGGAAATCAACTTTTACAGGCTCAAACTTGGGATGATGACATGGTTAATCGGGCTTTAGAATTTTTCAAGGGCCGAGAATGCCAAGATCAGTTTGTAGTGACCAGTATGAATGGTGGTTTTGTGAAAGAAGGCACCGTCTTTACTCAACTTGAAAATTTTATGACTCCAGAGATGATTGAGCTTTTTTATCAGCGTATGAATTTTGTGGAAGAGTTAGAATCTCATCTTTTTGGTGGAGTGTTAAAAATGAGCTTGGTAGTCGGTGAGGAGCGCTCTGACTCAGTTTTAGAGGAAATCAATCAGCTCTTTAATGGTCATGTTCAGGCTGTCTCAAGTGGTTATGGCTGTATTGATATTCTTCAGTCTGGTATTCATAAAGCCTGGGGCTTGCAAGAGCTACTCAAGCGTTGGGACATCAAAGCTGAGGAAATCATGGCTTTTGGTGATAGTGAAAATGATGTAGAAATGCTTCAATTAGCTGGAATTGCCTATGCCATGGAAAATGCCGACGACAAGGCCAAAGCAGTAGCAACTGACTTTGCTCCATCCAATAGTCAGGCAGGAGTTTATCAGGTTTTGGAAGACTGGCTAGAAAAAGGAGAATGAGATGGCAGTGCAGTTGTTAGAAACGTGGCTCCTAAAAGAGCAAGAAAAAATCCAAAACAAGTATCGTGAGCTCAATCAAATATCCCTATTGGATCCAGATATCATTTTTATTGGTGATTCTATCATCGAATATTATCCCTTACAGGAGCTACTAGGACCTTCAAAGATCATGGTCAATCGAGGCATCAGGGGTTACCAGACAGGGCTTTTACTTGATAATCTTGATGCCCATCTCTACGGTGGTGCTGTTGATCAGATTGTTCTTTTGATTGGGACAAATGATATTGGTAAGGAAGTAGAGTTGGAGCAGACCTTGCATAACCTCGAAGCAGTGATACAGTCAATTGCGCGTGATTTTCCTCTTACCCAAATCAAGCTTCTTTCTATTTTACCAGTTAATGAAGGTACAGAGTATCAGCAGACAGTTTATATCCGCACCAATGAGAAAATCAAGGCGTGGAATCAAGCTTATCAAGACTTAGCTTCAGTCTATATGCAGGTTGAATATATCCCAGTATTTGATAGCTTCTTAGATGAAGCTGGACAATTAAAACCTACCTACACAACCGATGGCCTACACCTAAGTGTTGCTGGTTATCAGGTTCTTTCAAAATGTGTTAAAAGACTATCTTTTTTAGCAACAGTATGAATATGATATATTCATTACAGTAAATTAATTTTACTAAAATAAAAAAATTCCTCTAAATTTTTTTTAAGTGAATAAAAAAATTATTTACTTATGAAATTTAGAGTTTTTTTACATAGAAACCATCCTTGTTTGAGAGTTATTTTTAAAAACATAAATGCTAAAATAGCACATTTCTATAAAAAAATACGTCTCTGATGAACCCGATATGGATACGTATATTCATTCTTATAAAAATGCATAATATACACAACTTAACCCGTTTATGAAATACATATTCTTGCTAGAAAAGGTGCTAATATGGTATACTAAAGGCGTTACTCTAATGTGGAGGAAAGTGTTTTCTTTTCTGAAAAATTCCAAATATTCTTACATATTATTAGTAAAAAAATGTTTAAAAAAGGAGAACTTATCACATGATAAGAAGAGAGCAACAACGATTTTCTTTAAGAAAATATAAAGTTGGGGTCGCATCAGTTTTCTTAGGAACAACCCTTAGCTTTTTGATGGCTAACGGTAGTGCTGTAAAAGCATCTGAGATTGTAGCACAAAGAAATCCTGGAGAGAATACTGAACTCATCGACAAAAATCAGTCGAAAGAGTCAGCCGCCGACGTGGAGAATACAGTTGTTACCGAATCTTCAGAAGCTAGGTTAGCACCTTCAACACCTGAAGTTAAGCCTGAAGAAGCAAAATCAGAATCAACTGAAACAAAATCTGAAGAAACAAAAGCTGAAAAAACTGAGGAAAAACCATCTGGTAGTTCTGAGGAGAAATCAGAGTCTTCTAAACCGGTAGCAAGTGAATCAAAAACAGCAGAAACTGTGGTAGCTGAGCCTAAGGTAGAAGAAAAGACTGAATCTAAAGCAGAGGAAAAATCTGAGCCTAAAGCAGAACTTTCAGCTGTAGCTGAGGCAACTAGTCTGGATACAACTTCTAGTGCAGCTAATATTGAAGCAAAAACACTAGTAGATAAAGCAACCCTTGCCTTAGCAGCGGAAAATACTGTGAATGCTGGTGCTTTGGCTACGGATGGTGGTCGTCGCCGTCGACGTGCTGCAACTGATCATAATACAGAAGCACTAGCAACTACAACCACACTTAAAGAAGGTGAAACAGCAGATCCAGATATGACAGATCCTGTTGGTGCATCTGTTAGGTCTCAAGATGTCCCATCAGGCTATCAGCGAAAAGAAGGTGATGTCTATACTTTTGGTATCCTAGACCTTACAAGATTTAATGAACGCTACAATACCAACTACTATGTCCGCATCTATAAAAACTTTAGTACGTCAACAGATTCTGTCGTTGAGCTAATCGATAAGAATACAGGTGCTATTGTAGAAACAAAGACAATCACTGCAACAAGTGGTGTTCAGCAGTTCTCTACAACAACAACCAAGTCAAATTCTGAGTTGACCTTCCAAGTTGACTATCAGACTTCTATAGCGGCAGATAAAACAGTTCAGCCTTTTCTGCAAGTAGGCTATAAGGTTGGAGATAGCATTACGGCTTTAGTAGCGTCAGGACATACACTAACTCCTACGGAGCAGGCACGTTATGATGCTGTTTATAATGCTCGTACAACTACAGATATTATGAACGTTGTAGAACCAGCCTACAATGGACGCACGATTACAGATAGTAACTTCAAACTTCCAAAAGTTGTTACCAAAAGCACTTACTATAAAGTAGTCGACAAATCCAATCCTACCTATAATGCTAGTAAAACAGACACAACTGTTCAAGATTATGAGGCGAATGGTAATGAAGTTGAATTAGCTAAGTATACATTGACAGCTACAGAAGGTCAAAACTTCACTGCTTCAGGTAAACGAAAGTTTGCAGGTTACAAACTCTATCAAGAAGCTTCTGCCGATAGTATGACGGGCTATGTTTCTCGTCCATATGTTGTTGGGACTAAATTTATGGATGCTGAGCGTGCGGGCATCAAGCGTATCAAAGAAATCGTCGGAGAAGATGGTTCAGTTGTCGTTCGTGTCTATCTTCTTGATCCAAAGCAACAAAGCAAGCGTTCTGACGGTTCATTAAGTACAGATGGCTATATGCTCCTTGCAGAAACCAAGCCAATTAAACCAGGGAAATATAACACAGAAGATTTAGTTGTTAAGAAGACACCTCTGTACACGATTCCTTTTACTGATAAATGGAGTAAACTATCCAAACGGTAAGGAAACTGCATTTGACTTCCAAAGAGCTGCAGGATACACACCTAAGAAAACAGTCTTTGTTCCTTTCCTTGGAGATAATATTGGATACCTTTCTCCAAACGAACAATTAGTAAGGGGAAATTACGGTATTGGTACCAACGTTGACTTGCTTAATGGATTGACGCCATATACGGAAACAGTTTACTACTATGAAAAAGTAGATCCAGTAACCTACACCCCTGAAGTAAGTAAAGTCCTTGAAGGACGTACTTTAAATGATGGTGATTTTAGCTTTACTCTTAAACAAGAAGGTGGTACACACCAAGAAACTGTTACCAACAAAAATGGTAAGGCAACCTTTAGCCAACTAACATTCGAAAAACCAGGTACTTACACTTATAAGATTACAGAAGTTGCTGGTTCAGATACGAATGTTGACTATGATGGTATGGAGGTTACTCTTACAGTTACCGTTACACAAAATGCTCAGGATAAACTAGAAGTTGGAGCAGTCTATACATCAACAGGTGGTCATGCTGAGGGTGAGAATGACAAGGTCTTCAACAACTATGTTGTAGCTCCAGTTAAGACTAAGTTTGACTTCAGTAAGGCTCTGGCAGGTCGTGAGTTGAAAGCTGGTGAATTCAGCTTCGTATTGAAAGATTCAACTGGTAAGATCCTTCAAACCAAGACAAATACTAAAGAAGGTGTAGTAGCCTTTGATGATTTGACTTTTGACAAGACACAAGTTGGTACTCACAAGTACACTGTAGAAGAAGTTCAAGGTTCTGAAGCAGGAATGACTTATGACCCAATGAAAGCTGAAGTAACGATCACTGTTACTAAAGAAGGTCACATTCTTAAAGCAACAAACACACTTCCTGCAGATACAGAATTCAACAATACCTTCACACCATCTCCTGTTAAAGTTAACCTTGAATTTGATAAATCACTTTCAAATGGTACCTTGAATGCTGGAGACTTTAGCTTTACATTGACTGGTGACAACAATGTTAGTGAGACTGTCACTAACAAGGCTAATGGTAAGATTAGCTTCAGTGAATTGTCATTTGACCAAGCAGGTGAATACAACTATACTGTTAAGGAAGTGAAGGGCAATAAAGCCGATGTAGACTACGATGCAATGACTATCGCAGTGAAAGTCACTGTTACAAAAGATGCAACTACTGGTCTTTGTCAGCTAAAACTGCAATGACCTCTACTGGTGGTGAAGCAACTGGTGAAGATGATAAAGTCTTTAACAACCATGTAGTGGCACCAGTAACAGCTCAATTTGACTTCAGCAAAGCTCTTGCAGGCCGTAAACTTAAAGCTGGCGAATTCAGTTTTGTCTTGAAAGATTCTGAAGGAACTGTTCTTCAAACCAAGCAAAATGATGTTGATGGTAAAGTTAAGTTTGATGCTTTAACATTTACAAATGCTCAAGTTGGTGATCACAAGTACACTGTAGAAGAAGTTATCCCTGAAACAAAAGAAGCTGGTATGACTTATGACACCATGAAGGCTAACGTGACAGTTACAGTTACCAAATCAGGTCATGCTCTTACTGCTGTAGCAGCACTTCCAGCAGAAAAAGAATTTAACAATACCTTCACACCTGCTGCAGCACAAGCTCAATTCAAGTTTACTAAGAAACTTGAAGGTAAAGAGCTTACAAAAGATGCCTTCACATTTGAATTACTTGAAAATGGCAAAGTCATCCAAACTAAGAAATGCGGCTGATGGAACTATCCAGTTTGACGCGATTTCTTACGATAAAGAAGGTTCTCATACATACACTGTACGTGAAGTAGCTGGAACAGATACAAATATCGACTACGATTCAATGAATGCAGAAGTAACCGTAACAATTACGAAAGACGCTGCATCGGGTGTCTTGACTGCTAATGTTACAATGCCTGCAGATACAGAGTTCAACAACTTTGCAGTAGCTCCAGTTAAGACTAAGTTTGACTTCAGTAAGGCTCTTGCAGGTCGTGAGTTAAAAGAAGGCGAATTTACATTTGTATTGAAAGATGCAGATGGTAAGACTCTTCAAACTAAGACCAATACTAAAGCAGGTGTTGTAGCCTTTGATGACTTGACCTTTGACAATACACAAGTTGGTACTCACAAGTACACTGTAGAAGAAGTTATCCCAGAAAATAAAGAAGCTGGTATGACTTACGACACCATGAAAGCAACCATTACAGTTGAAGTTTCTAAGAAAGGCCATGCCTTAACAACTGTAACTAATGTAACATCAACTGGCGGTGTGGATGCTGAGGGAGCATCAACTGATGGAACTGCTGATAAAGAATTTAACAACAAGGTGACTCCACCAGAAGCACCTCAATTCCAACCTGAAAAATTTGTTCTTAATAAAGAGAAATTTGACATTACAGGAACAAACTTGTAGACGATGATGATGAATTGACTGATGAGTACACTGCTACAAATGCTAACCCATACGCAGATGGAACTTCAAACAACGAAGCAGAAAACATTAATACTAAGACAGTTGAACGTGGTGATAAGTTAGTTTATCAAGTATGGTTGGATACTACTAAATTCACTAGTCAAAACAATGTCCAATATGTAGGGATTTCTGATAAGTACGATGCAGAAAAACTTACAGTAGAAGCATCAGCTATTAAAGCCTATGATGGAAAAACTGGTCTTGATGTAACTGATAAATTTGATATTACAGTTGAAAATGGTGTTATCACTGCAACCTCTAAGAAAGAATTTGTCAATGGTGACAATGTCATCGACACTACAAAATTCGCCTTTGGTCGCTACTATAAATTCGATATTCCAACAACTGTTAAAGATACTGTTAAAGCTGGTGCAGATATTGAAAACGCTGCAAACCAGATCGTTCATGTTTATAACCCAGTAAGCAAAACAGTCGAAAAACCAGAAAAACCAACTCAAAAACGCGTAAATACTGTACCAGTTACAGTTGACCTTAAGTTTACTAAGAAGTTGGAAGGTCGTACTCTAGCCGCTGGTGAATTTAGCTTCGTTCTTAAGAAAGACAATGTTGCAGTTGAAACTGTTAAGAATGATGCAGAAGGTAAGATTACCTTTAAGACACTTAAGTTTGGTAAAGATGATCTTGGCAAGACATACACTTATACTGTATCAGAGGTTGCAGGTACTGATTCAACAGTAACCTATGACGACATGGTTGCTACTGTAACTATTAAAGTAGCTCATGATGGTACTGCTAAGGCTATCGTAGCAAATGTTACAGACGCTACAGACAAAGAGTTCAACAACGTTGTAACTCCTCCAGAAGAACCTAAGTTCCAACCAGAGAAATACGTTGTTTCAGAAGAGAAATTCGATATCACTGGCGACAAGCTTCTTGATGATGATTCTGAGTTGACTGATAAATATGGTGAAACAAATACAAATCCATATGTAGATGGAACTTCAAACAACGAAGCTCAAAACTTGAATACTAAGACTGTGAAACCAGGCGCTAAATTGGTTTACCAAGTATGGTTGGATACAACTCAATTTGACGCGGCTAACAAGGATAACATCCAAACAGTAAGTATCTCTGATGACTTCGATGAAACGAAGGTTGATGTAGATGCATCAGCTATCAAGGCCTACGATTCAGTAACTGGTGCAGATGTGACTGACAAGTTTGACATCAAGATCTGAAAATGGTGTCATGACCGCAACCCTTAAAGCTGGCTTCACTAAGTCACTTGGAGATGCAGAAAACACTCAAATCATCGACACCACTAAATTCGCATTTGGACGCTACTATAAATTCGATATTCCAGCAACCGTTAAGACTGACGTTGCGGCTGGTGCAGACATCGAAAATACGGCAGCTCAAGTAGTTAACTACTACAACCCAACTACCAAGAAGGTTGAGAAACCAGAAAAACCAACTGAAAAACGTGTTAACTCAGTACCAATCTCAGTGGAATTCAACTTCACTAAACGCTTGGAAGGTCGTGAATTGAAGGCTGGTGAGTTCAGCTTCGTATTGAAAGATGCCAAAGGCAAAGAAATCGAAACTGTTCAGAACGACAAGGACGGAAACGTTAAGTTCAAAGCAATTGAGTACAAGAAAGGCCAAGAAGGCACTTACAAGTACACAATTGAAGAAGTTAAGGGAACAGATGCGACAGTTACATATGACTCTATGAAGGCAGAAGTAACAGTTGTAGTGGAACACAATGGAAAAGCTAAAGCACTTGTGAAAACAGTGACAGACGCTCCAGACAAAGAGTTCAACAACACTGTGACTCCACCAGAAGAGCCTAAGTTCCAACCAGAGAAATACGTTGTAACTGAAGAGAAATACTCAATTACTGACAACAAGCTTCTCGATGATGATTCAGAGTTGGCAGACAAGTACGGAGATACCAATAAAGATCCATACGCAGATAAGACTGACAACAACGAAGCTCAAAACTTGAATACCAAGACTGTGAAACCAGGCGCTAAATTGGTTTACCAAGTATGGTTGGATACAACTAAATTCGACGCAGCTAACAAGGATAATATCCAATCAGTAAGTATTTCTGATGACTTCGATGAAACTAAGGTTGATGTAGACGCTTCAGCTATCAAGGCTTACGATTCAGTAACAGGTGATGATGTCACAGCTAAATTCGATATCACAGTTGAAGGTGGAGTAATTACTGCAACCCTTAAAGCTGGCTTCACGAAGTCACTTGGCGATGCAGAAAACACTCAAGTGATCGATACAACTAAGTTCGCCTTCGGACGTTACTACAAGTTCGACATCCCAACAACAGTTAAAGCTGATGTGGCAGCTGGTGTAGATATCGAAAATACTGCGGCTCAAGTAGTCAACTACTACAACCCAACTACGAAGAAAGTTGAAAAACCAAGCAAACCAACTGAAAAACGTGTGAATAGCGTACCAGTACAAGTAGAATTCAACTTCACTAAACGCTTGGAAGGTCGTGAATTGAAAGCGAACGAATTCAGCTTCGTCCTTAAAGATTCAACAGGTAAAGTTGTTGAAACTGTAACGAACGATGCGTCTGGAAACGTTAAGTTCTCAGCTATCGAATTCAAGAAAGAACAAGCAGGCGTTCACAACTACACAGTTGAAGAAGTAGCTGGAACAGACGCAACCGTTACATACGATACCATGAAAGCGAATGTAACAGTCACTGTTTCTCACGATGGAACAGCTAAAGTTCTTGTAGCAACTGTTGGCGATATCGCTGATAAAGAGTTCAACAACGTCGTAACTCCTCCAGAAGAACCTAAGTTCCAACCAGAGAAATACGTTGTAACTGAAGAGAAATTCGATATCACAGGCGATAAGCTTCTTGATGATGATAAAGAGTTGGCAGACAAGTACGGAGATACCAATAAAGATCCATACGTAGATAAGACTGACAACAACGAAGCAGAAAACTTGAATACCAAGACTGTGAAACCTGGTGCGAAATTGGTTTACCAAGTATGGTTGGATACAACTAAGTTCGACGCTGGCAACAAGGATAACATCCAAACAGTAAGTATCTCTGATGACTTCGATGAAACCAAGGTTGATGTAGATGCATCAGCTATCAAGGCTTACGATTCAGTAACTGGTGATGATGTAACGGACAAGTTTGATATCAAGGTTGAAAATGGTGTGATGACTGCAACTCTTAAAGCTGGCTTCACTAAGTCACTTGGAGACGCAGAAAATACACAAGTGATCGACACCACTAAGTTCGCATTTGGTCGTTACTATAAATTTCGATATTCCAGCAACAGTTAAAGACAGACGTTGCAGCTGGTGCAGACATCGAAAATACGGCAGCTCAAGTAGTTAACTACTACAACCCAACTACGAAGAAGGTTGAGAAACCAGAAAAACCAACTGAAAAACGTGTTAACTCAGTACCAATCTCAGTGGACTTCAACTTCACTAAGAAACTGGAAGGTCGTGAATTGAAGGCTGGTGAATTCAGCTTCGTATTGAAAGATGCCAAAGGCAAAGAAATCGAAACTGTTCAGAACGACAAGGACGGAAACGTTAAGTTCAAAGCAATTGAATACAAGAAAGGCCAAGATAGGTACTCACAAGTACACAGTAGAAGAAGTTAAATGGAACAGATGCAACAGTTACATACGACTCTATGAAGGCAGAAGTAACAGTTGTAGTGGAACACAATGGAAAAGCTAAAGCACTTGTGAAAACAGTGACAGACGCTACAGACAAAGAGTTCAACAACGTCGTAACTCCTCCTGAAGAACCTAAGTTCCAACCAGAGAAATACGTTGTTTCAGAAGAGAAATTCGATATCACTGGCGACAAGCTTCTTGATGATGATTCTGAGTTGACTGATAAATATGGTGAAACAAATACAAATCCATATGTAGATGGAACTTCAAACAACGAAGCTCAAAACTTGAATACTAAGACTGTGAAACCAGGCGCTAAATTGGTTTACCAAGTATGGTTGGATACAACTAAGTTCGACGCAGCTAACAAGGATAACATCCAATCAGTAAGTATCTCAGATGACTACGATGAAACGAAGGTTGATCTTGATGCTACTCAGCTATCAAAGCTTACGATTCAGTAACAGGTGCAGAAGTAACTGATAAATTCGATATAACTGTGAACAATGGTGTGATTACTGCAACCCTTAAAGCTGGCTTCACGAAGTCACTTGGCGATGCGGAAAACACTCAAGTGATCGATACAACTAAAGTTCGCCTTTGGACGTTACTACAAATTTCGATATCCCAGCAACAGTTAAAAGCTGACGTTGCAGGCTGGTGTAGATATCGAAAAATACTGCGGCTCAAGTAGTTAACTACTACAACCCAACTACGAAGAAGGTTGAGAAACCAGAAAAACCAACTGAAAAACGTGTTAACTCAGTACCAATCTCAGTGGACTTCAACTTCACTAAGAAACTGGAAGGCCGTGAGTTGAAGGCTGGTGAATTCAGCTTCGTATTGAAAGACTCAGAAGGTACTGAAATCGAAACTGTTCAGAACGACAAAGGATCGGAAACGTTAAGTTCTAAAGCATTGAATTCAAGAAAGGCCAAGATGGCACTCACAAGTACACAATTGAAGAAGTTAAGGGAACTGATGCGACAGTTACATATGACTCTATGAAGGCTGAAGTAACAGTTGTAGTGGAACACGATGGAAAAGCTAAAGCACTTGTGAAGACAGTGACAGACGCTACAGACAAAGAGTTCAACAACGTCGTAACTCCTCCAGAAGAACCTAAGTTCCAACCAGAGAAATACGTTGTTTCTGAAGAGAAATTCGATATCACAGGCGATAAGCTTCTTGATGATGATTCTGAGTTGACTGATAAATATGGAGAAACAAATACAAAGATCCATATGCAGATGGAAGACTGACAACAACGAAGCTCAAAACTTGAATACCAAGACTGTGAAACCAGGCGCTAAATTGGTTTACCAAGTATGGTTGGATACAACTAAGTTCGACGCTAACTAACAAGGATAACATCCAAACAGTAAGTATTTCTGATGACTTCGATGAAACGAAGGTTGATGTAGATGCATCAGCTATCAAGGCTTACGATTCAGTAACTGGTGCAGATGTGACTGACAAGTTCGACATCAAGGTTGAAGCTGGTGTTATGACCGCAACTCTTAAAGCTGGCTTCACCAAGTCACTTGGCGACGCAGAAAATACTCAAATCATTGATACAACTAAATTTGAATTTGGACGTTACTATAAATTTGATATCCCAACAACAGTTAAGACAGACGTTAAAGGCTGGTGTAGACATCGAAAAATACAGCGGCTCAAAGTAGTTAAACTACTACAACCCAACTACGAAGAAAGTTGAAAAACCAGAAAAACCAACTGAAAAACGTGTCAACTCAGTTCCAATTGAAGTCGAATTCAACTTCACTAAGAAACTCGAAGGCCGTGAATTGAAAGCTGGTGAGTTCAGCTTCGTATTGAAAGATTCTAAAGGTAAAGAAATCGAAACTGTTCAGAACGACAAAGGATCGGAAACGTTAAGTTCTAGCAATTGAATTCAAGAAAGGCCAAGATGGCACTCACAAGTACACAGTAGAAGAAGTTAAAGGATCAGATGCAACAGTTACATACGACTACCATGAAAGCTGAAGTAACAGTTGATAGTTTGAACACGATGGAACAGCTAAAAGCACTTGTAGAAGACAGTGACAGACGCTACAGATAAAGAGTTCAACAACGTCGTAACTCCTCCAGAAGAACCTAAGTTCCAACCAGAGAAATACGTTGTTTCTGAAGAGAAATTCGATATCACTGGCGACAAAGCTTCTTGATGATGATAAAGAGTTGACTGATAAAGTATGGAGATACCAAATACAAATCCCATATGCAGATGAGCTCACAACAACGAAGCTCAAAAACTTGAATACTAAGACTGTGAAACCAGGCGCTAAATTGGTTTACCAAGTATGGTTGGATACAACTAAATTCTGACGCAAACTAACAAAGGATAACATCCAAATCAGTAAGTATCTCTGATGACTACGATGAAACGAAGGTTGATCTTGATTCTACTAAGATCAAAGCTTACGATTCAGTAACTGGTGCTGATGTAACTGACAAGTTCGACATCAAGGTTGAAAATGGAGTCATGACTGCAACCCTTAAAGCTGGCTTCACGAAGTCACTTGGCGATGCAGAAAACACTCAAATCATCGATACAACTAAATTTCGCATTTGGACGTTACTACAAAGTTCGACATCCCAACAACAGTGAAAGCTGATGTGGCAGCTGGTGTAGATATCGAAAATACTGCGGCTCAAGTAGTCAACTACTACAACCCAACTACGAAGAAAGTTGAAAAACCAAGCAAACCAACTGAAAAACGTGTGAATAGCGTACCAGTACAAGTAGAATTCAACTTCACTAAACGCTTGGAAGGTCGTGAATTGAAAGCGAACGAATTCAGCTTCGTCCTTAAAGATTCAACAGGTAAAGTTGTTGAAACTGTAACGAACGATGCATCTGGAAACGTTAAGTTCTCAGCTATCGAATTCAAGAAAGAACAAGCAGGCGTTCACAACTACACAGTAGAAGAAGTTAAAGGAACTGACGCAACCGTTACATACGATACCATGAAAGCGAATGTAACAGTAACTGTTTCTCACGATGGAACAGCTAAAGTTCTTGTAGCAACTGTTGGCGATATCGCTGATAAAGAGTTCAACAACCGCGTAACTCCACCAGAAACTCCTGAGTTCAATCCAGAGAAATATATTCTTAATGAAGAGAAATTTGATATCACTGGAAATAAACTCCTTGATGATGATAAAGAGTTGACTGATAAAGTAGCTGATACCAACAAAGATCCATATGTGGATAAAGTTGATAATAATGAAAAGCAAAATATCAATACTCAAACACTCCATAAAGGTGATAAGGTTGTTTACCAAGTATGGTTGGATACAACTAAATTCACAGAAGCTCACAATATTCAATCTGTTGGTATTACAGATAAATATGACAGCGAAAACTTAGATGTTAATGTAGCCGATATTAAAGCTTACGATTCAGTTACTGGTGAAGATGTAACAGCTAAATTCGATATCTCAATCGTTGACGGTGTTATTACTGCTACATCTAAGGCTGACTTGACTAAGTCTCTTGGAGATGCAGAAAATACACAAGTAATCGACACTGCTAAATTAGCATTTGGACGTTACTACAAGTTTGATATTCCAGCACGTATCAAGGGAACTGCTAAAGAAGGTGTAGATATTGAAAATACAGCTTCTCAAATTGTTCACCAATATGATCCAACTAAGAAATCAGTTGAAAAACCAGAAAAACCAACTGAAAAACGTGTTGTTAATATTCCAGTGAAAGTTGAATTCAACTTCACGAAGAAATTGGAAGGTCGTGCGTTGAAAGCTGGTGAATTCAGCTTCGTATTGAAAGACAAAGATGGTAACGTGATTGAAACCGTAAGCAATGATGCTGAAGGTAAGATCAAGTTCTCAGCTCTTGAATTCAAACGTAGTCAAGAAGGTACTTATATCTATCATGTAGAAGAAGTGAAAGGTACAGAGGCTGGAGTTGAGTACGATAAGATGGTAGCGACTGTTGGAGTTACTGTAACTAAGGATGGCAAAGTGTTGACTCTTACTTCACAAATGCCTGAAGATACTGAGTTTAACAACAAGGTAACACCACCAACACCGCCAACACCAGTAACACCACCAACACCAGAAACCTAAAGGTCCTGAGTTGCCAAACACTGGTGAACAATCTAAATCTGGACTTGTTGCACTTGGTGCTGCACTTGGCCTGGTAGGTCTAGGTTTGGTTGCAAAACGCAAAAAAGAAGATGAAGCTTAATGTTTCTAGGTTTCTAGAACGAATCAAGATTTATCTTTGAGTATCTAAACAAAAGATATTCTAAAGTTGGTTATACATTTATTAAATAAGTGTATGTAATCGCAAGAAGAGAGGTTAATGCCTCTTTTTGTTTTTTTATAATTTATTTAAGAAACCGAAAAACTTTGAATAAATATAAATCTTTAAAAATTAATTAAACAAATGGTCAGGAATTGTACATTTTTTTAAATAAGTATGGTATAATTTGATTAGATAATCAAATGTTTTCTAATCGTAAAGGAGGTTATTATGAAACATAAATGGTTTAAATGTCTAACATTTTTCTTAACATTCTTGCTAATGGGATTATCGATGATCAATTTAGCAAAAATAGTTCAAGCAGAAACTGTCATAAATTACAATCTAGATACTAAGATGGTCCATGAGAGGTCTGGCCTTGAACTAGCCGAGGATGTGGAGGTTATTGCTGGGGAACGCTTACTCGCAACCTATCAGTTAACCTTTCCAGATAGCCAGAGTATAGCTGAGAACGATAAGCTTGTTTTAGATATTCCAAAAGAGCTGAGACTGATAACGAATCTAACCTTTGATGTAACGAATACTAATGGTAAGAAGGTGGGAATAGCTCAGACGGATCCGAGTACAGGGAAAATTACTGTAACTTTTACAGACTATTTCGCAAAACGTCCTGAGAAAAAAGAGTTACTCCTTCAGTTTAATTTAACGATTAATCGAGAAGTTGTTAAGGAAAGTCAACCAGTTACTGTTACCATTGGTCATAAGACCTATAGTTTTAAGTACAAACAAGATAGTGGTGAAGCTGGCGATTATGAGATGAAATATGGTTATCAGGATGATACCGATCCAAGTATCATTAAGTGGCGTATTCTCTTGAATGCCAATCAAGATATGATTCGTGGGATGACAATTACGGATACTTTTGGTGATGGACAAACCTTAATTCCTGAGTCATTTAGAGCTGTTCGCTATGAGACACAACCTACAAAGATTCGTAACGAGGCTCATATTCTTACGTTAGAGCCATCAGATAATTTTTCAAAAAAGGCGGTATTCACTAAAAATGCTCAAGGAGGAATCACAGGATTTACAATTCCATTTGGAGATAACTATCATTGGGCAATGTATATTGAATACTCTACTAAGTTACCAGATGGAGTTCCTGCGGGGATCTTTAGTTTCTAACACCTTATCATGGTCAGCCACTAATTTTGAGACTCGTAGTATCGTGCGTGAAGTTCGTCTAGAATCAGGATCAGGTCTTGGTGGAGCTGAAAAATCAGAAAATGTTGTATTAAAGGCTCAAAAGATTCTAAAAGGAAAAGCATTAGAAAAAGACCAGTTTAGTTTTGGACTTTATGATGCAAATAATCTAGCTCAGCCTATCCAAATTGCCAAAAATGCAGAAGATGGAAGTGTAACCTTCAATGCTATTAAGTATGCTAAAGAAGGCGTTTACCATTATCTCATTAAAGAAATGATTCCTGAAAACTCTGGTCACTATGACTATGATAGACATGAATTAAAGGTTACTGTAACAGTAACGGATGATGATGGTATCAAAATGGGAACGGTGGCTTATGGTGAAGAGAAGACAACATTTACCAACGTTTATCGTGGGACTACAAGCATAAAAGGTAAGAAGATTTGGAATGACGCAGAAAACCAAGATGGCATTCGTCCAGATACTATAAGAGTTCGTCTTTTGGCAAACGGTAGTGAAGTAGCAAGTAAACCTGTTAAGTCAGAAGATAACTGGAACTTTACATTTGACCAGTTACCTGAAAATGATACAGAAGGAAAAGCTATTGTTTATACAGTAGCAGAGGATCAAGTAGAGGGATATACGACAGAGATAGATCAGAAAAACTATACTATAACTAATACTCATGTTCCTGAAGTAACTGATTTGAAAGTTAGTAAGCGTTGGGAGGATGCTGATAATAAGGCAGGAAAACGTCCAAATAACATCAAGATCCAACTCTATGCTAATGGCAAGAAAGTCGGAAAAGAAGTTACTTTGAGCGAAGATAATAAGTGGGACTATACTTTTAGCAATCTTCCTAAACATTCAGCAGGAAAAGTTATTAACTATACAATAGCTGAAGTCAAGGTTCCTGAGGGATATGTTTCTAAAACAGTCCAAGAAATGAAACACATCTTGTCTTAGTGAATACCTATCAACCGCTGGTTCCACCAACTATTCCAACAACTCCCAATAAAACAACTAATCCACCAAAAACATCAACTCCAAAGTCACCAGATAAATCAAAGGATCGTGTTTTACCAAAAACTGGTGAAGAAGCTACTACAGCATTGCTAGTTTTAGGTCTAGGAATTGGTCTTTTAGGACTAGCTTTAGTAAAACGTAGAAAATAGTTCTATGAAAAAATAGGACTAACTAAGAGAGAACTTTCGAGTTCTCTTTTTTATGACTTCTAGTATAGGTTTTAGTAGTACTTACTATATTCATATTTTTTACAAAAAATAAACCGTTTTCACTTGACAAAAATTGGTCTATACCATATAATAAAATAAAGAAAACGGAGGTTATAAGAATGAAAGTTATTAAAGTGGAAAATCCAGTTGAAGGTGGAAAAGTTGCTTTTGACATCTTAAAAGAAAAGTTGGAAAATGGTGCGCAAACCTTGGGGCTTGCAACAGGAAGTAGCCCTCTTGAGTTCTACCAAGAAATCGTTAAAAGCGATCTTGATTTTTCAAATCTTACAAGTGTGAACTTAGATGAGTATGTAGGTCTTGATGGGGACAATCCTCAATCATACCGTTACTTCATGCAAGAAAATCTTTTCAATCAAAAACCATTCAAAGAAAGCTTTTTGCCACGTGGCGATAAAGACCATGCTGAAGAAGAAGTGGAACGCTACAATCAAATTTTGGCTAACCATCCAGTTGACCTACAAATCTTGGGAATTGGTCGTAATGGACACATTGGATTTAACGAGCCAGGAACTCCATTTGATAGCCAAACACATCTTGTAGAGCTTGACCAGTCTACTATCGAAGCTAACGCACGTTTCTTTGATAAGATTGAAGATGTCCCAACACAGGCTATCTCAATGGGTATTAAGAACATTTTAGACGCTAAGTCTATCCTTCTCTTTGCTTATGGTGAATCAAAAGCAGAAGCTATCGCTGGAACTGTTGAAGGTCCTGTGACAGAAAGTCTACCTGCAAGTAGCCTGCAAAACCATCCAGATGTGACCATTATCGCAGATGCAGCAGCACTCAGCTTGTTAAAGAAATAAGATTTTTATCATTAAAGATCATTCGATCCTGTGGATTGGGTGGTTTTTTGGTCTGGATATATTTCAAATATGATGAGGGATGAAAATCAAAATTTTTTGTATTTTTTACATGAAGAAGACAAATTTGACTGTTCATCACTTTCTGCTTTTTGTCAGTATTTAGCAAAGATAGAAGCTATCAGTTTAGGTCAACTAAAGGATTTACATTTTATTCAAGAGCAGATACTAAACACCTTGTCTGGCATTTTGAGAGTCAGGATCTGTATATCATTTCTGATCTACCGTCAGATTATTGGGAGTACCTAGATCACATGGGGTTAGAAATTAAAAAATGAAGTGTTTGTTTAGAACAAACTTTAGAGGTGGAGAACTAGGCTAGACATAATGGTAAAATCTTGTAAATTTTAAATTGAATGATTTGGGAGAATTTCATTTTTTTCTTGACAATTTTTCTTTATTCCATGTAAAATAGAATAGATCTTGAACTTGAAGGGAGTGAAAAAAATGTCTAAAACAGTAGTACGTAAGAATGAATCTCTTGACGATGCACTTCGTCGTTTCAAACGTGCGGTTACTAAAGCTGGTACTCTTCAAGAAACACGCAAACGTGAATTCTATGAAAAACCTTCTGTAAAACGTAAACGTAAATCAGAAGCAGCTCGTAAACGTAAAAAAATTCTAATTAATTAGAAAGGCTAGAGAGATCTAGTCTTTTTTTCTTTTTCAAATTAAATACTGTAAATCTTGCAAAAAAAGGAAACTTCCAGCTACAATCTGATATAATAGTAAGAGAACTCGATTTAAGGAGAAATATATGTCGGTTTCAGTAAAAGAAGTAATTGAGAAGCTTAGATTAGACATTGTCTATGGGGAGCCTGAATTACTTGAAAAGGAAATTAATACTGCAGATATAACGCGACCTGGTCTCGAAATGACAGGCTATTTTGATTACTATACTCCAGAGCGTATTCAATTGTTGGGGATGAAGGAATGGTCTTACCTAGTCTCTATGCCTTCTCAAAATCGTTACGATGTCTTGAAAAAAATGTTTCAACCGGAGACACCTGCGGTCATTGTTGCGCGTGGTCTAGTTGTTCCTGAGGAAATGTTAAAGGCAGCTAGAGAATGTAAAATCGCAATTTTAACAAGTCGTACAGCAACCAGTCGTTTGTCTGGAGAACTATCTAGCTATCTTGATTCTCGTCTAGCAGAACGTACTAGTGTACACGGTGTCCTAATGGATATCTATGGTATGGGTGTTCTCATTCAAGGTGATAGTGGAATTGGTAAGAGTGAGACAGGTTTAGAACTAGTTAAACGTGGTCACCGCTTGGTGGCAGACGATCGAGTAGATATCTATTCTAAGGATGAAATGACTCTCTGGGGTGAACCTGCTGAAATTTTGAAACATCTGATTGAAATTCGTGGAGTTGGTATCATTGATGTCATGAGTCTTTATGGAGCTAGTGCTGTTAAGGATTCTTCACAGGTCCAGCTAGCTGTTTATTTGGAAAATTACGATACACATAAGACCTTTGACCGCTTGGGGAACAATGCTGAAGAGTTGGAAATTTCAGGTGTTTCTATTCCGCGTATTCGGATTCCTGTAAAAACAGGTCGCAATATTTCTGTGGTCATCGAAGCTGCTGCCATGAACTATCGTGCTAAGGAAATGGGCTTTGATGCGACACGTCTCTTTGAAGAAAGATTGACGAAATTAATTGAAAAGAACGAGGTGCAAAATGATTGATCCAGTTGCTTTTCAAATAGGTCCCTTTGCTGTTCGCTGGTATGCTATCTGCATTGTATCTGGATTAATACTAGCAGTTCTTCTTGCAATGAGAGAAGCACCCAAAAAGAAAATTTTATCTGATGATATTATTGACTTTATCCTAGTAGCCTTTCCTCTGTCCATTATTGGTGCAAGACTCTACTATGTCATCTTTAAGTTTGACTATTATAGTCAACATATTGGAGAAATCTTTGCTATATGGAATGGTGGTCTTGCGATTTACGGCGGTCTAATTACTGGAGCGATTGTACTTTATATTTTCGCAGACCGTAAATTAATCAATACCTGGGATTTCTTGGATATTGCAGCTCCGAGCGTTATGATTGCTCAGAGTCTAGGACGTTGGGGAAATTTCTTTAACCAAGAAGCTTATGGCGCAGTTGTAGAGAGTCTTGACTACTTGCCTGGTTTCATTAAGAATCAGATGTATATTGATGGCTCATATCGACAACCAACCTTCCTGTACGAGTCCATTTGGAATCTGATTGGTTTCGCTTTAATTGTTATTTTTAGACGCCGATTAAAGGGTATTCGTCGTGGTCATATCACAGCTTTTTATCTAATTTGGTATGGATTTGGCCGTATGATTATTGAAGGTATGCGTACAGACAGTCTGATGTTCTTAGGAATTCGAGTATCTCAGTTGTTATCTGTCTTCTTAATTGGTCTTGGAATTTATATTATTATGTATCAAAACCGAAAAAAAGCACCATTTTATAATGTAAAAAAGGAGAATTAAAATGTTAGAAGTTGCTTATATTTTTGTGGCTATCGCCTTGATTGTATTTATAGTTTATTTGATTATTACGCTTCAAAAAGTTGGACGTGTAATCGATGAAACTGAAAATACTGTTAAAACGCTAACTTCAGATGTAAATGTTACTCTACATCACACAAACGAGCTTCTTGCCAAGGTCAATGTTCTTGCTGATGATATCAATGTCAAAGTTGCAACCATTGATCCACTCTTTACAGCTGTTGCAGATCTTTCTGTTTCTGTTTCTGATTTAAATGAGCAGGCTCGTGTCTTGAGTAAAAAAGCATCATCTGCAGGTTCAAAAACATTAAAGACTAGTGCAGGTTTGTCTGCCATTCGTGTTGCAAGTAAATTTTTTAAAAAATAAAAAGGAGATAAGTCATGGGTAAATTATCATCAATCCTTTTAGGAACTGTTTCAGGTGTGGCTGTTGCCTTGTTTTTAACAAGTGAAAAAGGGAAACGCGTTACGAGTCAAGCACAAGACTTTTTAGAAGATCTGAAAGAAGATCCAGAATACGCAAAAGAACAAGTCTGTGAAAAAAAGCTGGCTGATGTCAAAAGATCAAACCAAAGAATTTTGTTCTTAAAAACTAAGGAACAAAGTCGAATCAGGCGAAATTACCCATTGATACAGTCCTAGATAAAAGCAAAATACTATGCTCAACAAGCGACTGAAGCTTCAAAAGAGACCTTGAACAATCTCAAAGGAACAATTGGAAGAAAAAAAGTAGTTGTTGAAGAGCAAGAAGACGGTCAAGAAATCATCATCGAAATCGAAGAAGACTAAAAATAGAATCACCATTTCTTGATTTTCCCTAAAGAGTCAGGAATGGTGATTTTTTTCTTGAGTGAAGTCTTTGTGGTATAATAAATACTATGCAGAAGAAACCAACATCAGCTTATGTGCACATTCCATTTTGCACACAAATCTGTTATTATTGTGACTTTTCTAAGGTCTTTATAAAAAATCAACCGGTAGATAGCTATCTAGAGCATCTCTTAGAAGAGTTTGCTTCTTATGATATTCAAAAGTTGCGTACTCTCTATATTGGAGGAGGGACACCGACAGCCTTGTCTGCTCCACAATTGGAAGTTTTTATTAGATGGGTTTGACTAGAATCTGGATTTGTCAGTCTTTAGAAGAGTTAACCATTGAGGCCAATCCTGGCGATTTGGATGAGGATAAGATTGCAGTTTTAAAGAATTCAGCTGTCAATCGTGTTTCACTAGGTGTCCAAACCTTTGATGACAAATTGCTGAAAAAAATTGGTCGGAGTCACTTGGAGAAGGATATTTATGAAAACATTGATCGTCTAAAGTCAGCAGGGTTTGATAATATTTCCATTGACTTGATCTACGCTCTTCCAGGTCAAAACATGGAACAAGTCAAGGACAATGTTGCCAAGGCCATCGCTTTGGACATTCCCCACATGAGTCTCTATAGCTTGATTTTGGAAAACCATACGGTCTTTATGAATCGTATGCGTCGTGGGAAATTACCACTTCCTAAAGAAGAAGTAGAAGCTGAAATGTTCGAATATATCATTGCTGAATTAGAGCGTGCTGGTTTTGAGCATTATGAAATTTCAAATTTTTCAAAACCTGGCTTTGAAAGTCGTCACAATCTTATGTACTGGGATAATGCTGAGTATTATGGTATAGGTGCAGGTGCGTCTGGCTATGTAAACGGTGTTCGCTATAAAAACCATGGCCCTATCCGCCATTATCTAAAGGCAGTAGAAGAAGGCAATGCTCGCATCAATGAGGAACACCTGAGTCTAAGGGAACAAATGGAAGAAGAGATGTTTCTTGGACTTCGCAAGAAGACAGGAGTTTCAAAAGCAAGATTCGAAGAAAAATTTGGTACATCTTTTGAAAATTTATATGGTCAAGTTGTAAGAGATTTGTGTCATCAAGGTCTTTTACAAGTAGAAGGTCAACAAATACGAATGACAAAAAAAGGTCTCTTTTTAGGAGATACAGTAGCAGAACGATTTATATTGGAGTAGAATTATGGGCTTAACTTATCAAATGAAGATGAAAATTCCTTTTGATATGGCTGATATGAATGGCCATATCAAACTACCAGACGTTATTTTGTTGTCCCTTCAGGTATCAGGGATGCAGTCAATTGAGCTGGGGGTGAGTGACAAGGATGTTTTAGAACAGTATAATCTAGTCTGGATTATCACTGATTATGATATCGATGTTGTACGTTTACCTCAATTTGCTGAGGAGATTACAATCGAAACAGAGGCCTTGACCTACAATCGTCTATTTTGCTACCGCCGATTTACTATTTATGATGAAGATGGTCAAGAAATCATTCGTATGGTAGCTACCTTTGTCCTTATGGATCGTGAGAGTCGGAAGGTTCATCCTGTAGTTCCAGAAATTGTCGCCCCTTATCAGTCTGAGTCTTCTAAGAAACTCCTTCGTGGGCCAAAATATGCAGAGCTGGAAGACGCGATTAGTAAAGATTACCATGTTCGTTTTTACGACTTGGATATGAATGGTCATGTCAATAATAGCAAATACCTAGACTGGATTTTTGAGGTCATGGGGGCAGGTTTCCTAACCAATCATATTCCTAAAAAAATCAACCTCAAGTATGTCAAGGAAGTTCGACCAGGTGGTATGATTACTTCTAGTTACGAATTGAATCAACTAGAAAGCAATCACCAGGTCACAAGTGATGGCGATATTAATGCTCAGGCAAAGATAATTTGGCAAGAAATTAACACAGATTAGAAAGTAATATATGACTTATAAAGGCTATTTAATTGATTTAGACGGTACAATTTATAAAGGAAAAGATAGAATTCCAGCGGGAGAAGCTTTTGTACATGAGTTGCAGAAAAGGGAACTTCCTTATCTTTTTGTAACAAATAACACTACTCGTACACCTGAAAGTGTTCAAGAGATGTTGGCAAATCAGTTTAATATTGACACGCCTGTATCGACAATCTATACTGCAACCTTAGCGACCATTGATTACATGAATGATTTAGGTCTTGAAAAGACTGTTTATGTAATTGGAGAAGCAGGGCTCAAGAAAGCAATCAAAGCAGCAGGCTATGTTGAAGATAAAGAAAATCCAGCCTATGTGGTTGTAGGTTTGGACTGGCAAGTTGACTATGAAAAATTTGCTACTGCAACCCTAGCTATCCATAAAGGTGCTCATTTTATCGGCACCAACCCAGATTTAAATATTCCAACAGAACGTGGACTTTTACCTGGTGCTGGTTCTCTGATTACTCTTCTTGAAGCAGCAACTCGCGTAAAACCAGTTTATATTGGAAAACCAAATGCGATTATTATGGATAAGGCTGTTGAACACCTAGGACTTGAACGCCAAGAAATTGTCATGGTGGGGGATAATTATCTTACTGATATTCGAGCTGGTATTGACAATGGTATTCCAAGTCTTTTGGTGACGACAGGATTTACAAAACCTGAAGAAGTAGCGGATTTACCAATCGCCCCAACCCATGTCCTCTCAAGTCTTTCGGAGTGGAATTTCGATGAAAACTAAATTTACTTTTGTAGGAAGTCTTCTCTTTCTCCTCTCGCTTGCTATTTTATTGACCATCTACCTGTCTTGGTTGGTTTACCCTCTGGAAATTTCTTGGTTAAATCTGACAAGTCGTATTCATGTCCAACCTCAGACCATCCACCATAACTTTAATGTTTTGATGGATTATTTGACCAATCCATTGAGTCAAGTATTAGCAATGCCAGATTTTCCTTCGTCTGCCTCTGGAATTCACCACTTTGTGGTTGTAAAGGGACTCTTTCACCTAGCGCAAGGAGTAGCAATCGTAACGGTACCGATTTTCTACCTTTTTTGGAAGCAAGTCATTCAGAAAGGTTTTCTGTCTCTATATCGCAGAGGTCTCTTGATTATGCTATCTTTACCTTTGGTTCTTGGTTTAGTTGGTGTCTTCATTGGTTTTGAACAATTCTTTACCTTGTTTCATCAGATTCTATTTGTAGGTGATGATACCTGGCTTTTTGATCCCGCTAAAGATCCGGTCATTCTCATCCTACCAGAGGATTTTTTCCTGCATGCCTTTCTCCTATTTTTCTGCTTGTATGAACTGCTTTTTGGCTTTATTTATCTACTAAGTTGGAAAAAATTACCAAAAATATCATAAGTGCATAAAAATGTTTTAAAAATTGTACGAAAAACCTATTTTTCTTTAAAAAGTAGGTTTTTTTACGGAAATAACTAGTCAAGCGCTTTATTTTTTTGTATAATAGAATTAGAAAAGTATGCAAAGTAGAGAATAGCATGATTACACTATTTTTTTATCACCGAGTTGTACATCATGTCGTAAGGCAAAAGGCCTAGCTTGATAATCATAAAGTGCCTTTCCAAGAGCACAACATTATGACTAGTCCTTTATCAAGAAAAAGAATTACAACACATTCTTTCCTTGACCGAAAAACGGTACCGATGACATCATTTCAACTCGTTCAAAAAAATTTTCCAAAAGTTAAATATCGATGTGGAAAGTATCTCGGTGACAGAGTTGCTTAATTTAATTGAGCAATATCCTAGTCTTTTTGCGTCGTCCAATCATCATTGATGATAAACGTATGCAGATTGGCTTTAATGAAGATGAGATTCGTGCATTTCTTCCTCGTAGTTATCGTAAGCAAGAATTGAAAGAAGCTACATTAAGAGCTGGTATTAATTAGATGAATAAACAGTATAGTTACCCACTAGATTTGTCGTGGAGCACTGAAGAACTTGCTTCAGTGCTTTCTTTTTTTAATGATGTTGAAGCTGCCTATGAGACACAGGTAGATGCTAAGAAACTATTAGATTCCTACAAGGTATTCAAGTCAGTTGTGCCTAGCAAGAGCGAAGAAAAACGTTTGGGACGTGAGTTTGAATCAGTTAGTGGATACTCTTTCTACCGTGCAGTCCAGTTGGCCAAAGAAAAAGGAGAAGGGAAGATTTCACTTGGAAAATAAATTTACATTTGCCAAAGAAATTGTCAGGGAAGCTGGGGAATACATTCTCCAGCATATGAAAGAAGATCTCCATGTTGAGAGAAAGTCTTCCCATACAGATTTGGTAACTAAGTTAGATAAAGAAGTTCAAGACTTACTTATTAAAAAAATCCGTTCTCGCTATCCAGATGATCTATTTTGTGCAGAAGAAGGCTGCATGCGTGCAGCAGTAGGACAAGGTTCGGTATGGATTATTGATCCTATTGATGGAACCAACAACTTCGTAGCACAAGGTGAAGATTTTGCCGTTATGCTGGCCTATTTTGAGGATGGTATTGGTAAGTTTGGTATTATTTATGATGTCATGAAAGGTGATTGTTACCATGGTGGAGGAGACTTCCCGCCCTGTCGCAATGATGAACCTTTGCCACCATTTAAAAAGAAACCCTTGAGAGAATTTTTGGTGTCTGGTAATTCTGGAATGCTAGCGACTAACGAATGGGGCTTAGCAGATTTGGGAAACGCTGCACTTGGTACACGAGTTTATGGCAGTGCCGCTATTAGTTTTGCCAAGGTGCTATCAGGTCGACTTTTAACTTATATCACTTATTTACAACCTTGGGATTATGCGGCTGCAAGTATCCTAGGTAAGAGTTTGGGTTATAAGGTTTTTACGATTGCTGGTGAGGAAGTCGATTTTCAAACACGACAGGCCGTTATGATGGTGCCAGTCGAGATGAAAGATGAGATTCAATCCTATATCTATGAAAGGAAATAAACCTACATGCAATTCCAGATGGATTTGTAAAAAAATACGAAACAATATTGGGAGATGAGGCAAGAGCTTTTCTTGCCTCTTTTGATGATGAGGCCATCTCAGCCTTTCGCAGCAATCCCTTAAAAGAAGCCCAAGGCACTTTCTCTGACCCTATTCCTAACACACCCTGGGGCTACTATGGGAAGGTTTCAGGAAAATCACCAGAACATGTAACTGGCTTGGTCTATTCACAAGAACCAGCCGCACAAATGGTCGCTCAAAGTAGCCCAGCCAAAGCCAGGTATGAAGGTCTTAGACTTGGCAGCGGCTCCCGGTGGGAAATCCACTCAACTGGCCTCCTATCTTGCAGGAGACGGTCTTCTTGTTTCAAATGAGATTTCAAGCAAACGGTCAAAGATTTTAGTTGAAAATATGGAACGTTTTGGTGCGACTAATGTCGTTGTGACCAATGAATCAGCAGACCGTTTAGCCAAGGTTTTTAAAGGCTATTTTGACCTGATCGTTTTAGATGCACCTTGCTCAGGAGAAGGGATGTTTCGTAAACAACCTGACGCTATGGATTATTGGAGTGTCGATTATCCTAGTCAGTGCGCTAGTTTACAACGTGAGATTTTAGCAGATGCTGTTACAATGTTGGCTGAAGGAGGTCAACTTGTCTATTCTACTTGTACCTGGGCGCCAGAAGAAAACGAAGAAATCGTCCAATGGTTACTGGATAGCTATCATTTTGAATTGATTCCAATCCAACACATCAATGGAATGGTACCTGGGATTGATTTACCTGAAACAGCTAGAATGTACCCTCATCACTTTAAGGGAGAAGGTCAGTTCGTGGCCCATCTTCAGTTTAAGGGTCAAAACAAGGCTGGGAAGTTCAAACCTTCTAAATCCAACCTATCTCGTGAACAGATTTCCTTATGGCAGGATTTTGAGAAAAAACATCTTAAAGAAAAACTCACCGGTGTTCTACAAGTTTTTGGAGACCAGCTTTATCTCTTGCCAGAAGTCCTACCTGATATAGGAAAACTCAAGATAGCTCGTAATGGTCTTCATCTTGGAACTTTTAAGAAAAAACGTTTTGAACCAAGTTTTGCTCTTGGCTTAGCTTTAAAACCAAGCCAAGTCAAGCAAGGAATCGAAATTCATCAAGAAGACTTTGTCAAATATGTGGCTGGTGAAACGGTCCAATTAGCTGAAACTCTTCCAAATGGTTGGTACCAAGTTTTGGTTGGTGGAAATGGTCTAGGTTTTGCAAAAGTAACCGGAAATACCTTGAAGAATTATTTTCCCAAGGGATTGAGGTTTCAGGTGAAAAACTAGTCAAAAACTGTATTCTATGTTATAGTGGAAGTATGGATTTTCCCTGAAAACAATAGAAAATAAGGGCAAAAATTCAAGCTATTCATCATTATTTTCAAGGAGACAAATAGTGAAAAAATTTAAAAAACTCACCATCTCTCTTGCAACTCTTTTACTTGCTGGTTCGCTAGCAGGATGTGCAAGTTGGATTGATCGTGGGGAATCTATGACAGCTGTAGGTTCAACTGCCCTTCAACCTTTAGTCGAGGCGGCAGCAGATGAGTTTGCGTCAGTTCACATCGGTAAAACAGTAAATGTTCAAGGTGGCGGATCTGGTACAGGTCTATCTCAAGTTCAGTCTGGAGCAGTAGACGTCGGTAACTCGGATGTATTTGCCGAGGAAAAAGACGGAATCGATGCATCCGCGCTAGTTGACCACAAGGTAGCTGTTGCGGGGATAGCTGTTATCATCAACAAAGAAGTAGATGTTGATAATCTTACGACAGAACAACTTCGCAAAATTTTTACAGGTGAAATTACCAACTGGAAAGAAGTCGGCGGTAAGGATTTAGCTGTTTCTATTATCAACCGTGCTGCGAGCTCAGGTTCTCGTGCTACCTTTGACAGTGTGATTATGGATGGAAAATCAGCAATACAAAGTCAAGAGCAAGATTCAAACGGTATGGTGAAGTCCATCGTTTCCCAAACACCTGGAGCTATCTCATACCTAGCTTTCGCCTATGTTGATGATTCGGTTGGGACCATCAAACTTAACGGCTATGAACCAATTTCTGAGAATGTAACCACGAATAACTGGCCTTTGTGGTCTTATGAACATATGTATACACTTGGTGAGCCAAATGAATTGGTTGCCGAATTCTTAAATTTTGTCCTTTCAGATGAAGCTCAGAATGGAATCGTAAAAGGAATGGGCTATATTTCTGTCAAGGAAATGAAGGTTGAAAAAGATGCTGCAGGTACTGTGACAGCCATAGAAGGGAGCCAATAATGAATCAAGAAGAATTATCAAAAAAATTGCTCTCTCCTTCAAAAAACTCTCGTCTTGAGAAATTAGGAAAAGGGCTAACCTTTGCCTGCCTATCTTTGATTGTTATCATTGTTGCAATGATTTTGATCTTTGTAGCCCAAAAAGGCTTATCGACCTTCTTTGTCAATGGTGTGAATATCTTTGATTTTCTTTTTGGTGCAACTTGGAATCCGTCAGGTAAACAATTTGGTGCCCTTCCAATGATTTTAGGTTCCTTTATTGTTACCATCCTGTCAGCTCTGATTGCAACACCATTTGCCATTGGTGCAGCAGTCTTTATGACAGAGGTGTCTCCAAAAGGAGCTAAGATTTGCAACCTGCTATTGAACTCTTAGTTGGGATTCCTTCAGTAGTTTATGGATTTATCGGTTTGCAGGTCGTGGTACCATTTGTACGTACTGTCTTTGGTGGAACAGGTTTCGGTATTTTATCAGGAATTTTCGTTCTCTTTGTTATGATTTTGCCGACTGTAACCTTCATGACAACAGATAGCCTACGTGCGGTTCCTCGTCACTACCGTGAAGCAAGTTTAGCCATGGGAGCGACTCGTTGGCAAACCATCTGGCGTGTAACCTTGAAGGCTGCTCGTTCAGGTATTTTTACGGCAGTAGTCTTTGGAATGGCGCGAGCCTTTGGTGAGGCCCTTGCTATTCAAATGGTGGTCGGTAACTCAGCAGTTGTTCCAACTTCATTGACGACACCAGCAGCGACTCTGACATCTGTTTTGACCATGGGAATCGGTAATACCGTTATGGGAACTGTTGATAATAATGTTCTTTGGTCACTGGCCTTAGTATTGCTTTTGATGAGCTTGGCCTTTAACAGTGTCATTAAACTGATTACGAAAGAAAGAGGAAAGAAAAACTATGCACGCTAAGAAATTAGATAAACTTGCAACAGCTGTCCTCTACACCATCGCAGGAATCATTGTGACCATTCTAGCTTCTTTGATTCTTTATATCTTGGTTCGAGGTTTACCTCATGTTTCTTGGTCATTCTTGACAGGAAAATCATCCTCATATCAAGCAGGTGGTGGTATTGGGATTCAGCTCTATAATTCCTTTTTCCTTTTGGTGATTACCTTATTCATCTCTGTACCTCTATCAATGGGGGCTGGAATTTTCCTAGCAGAGTATGCTAAAAAAGGTCGGATTACAAATTTTGTCCGTACCTGTATTGAAATCTTGTCTTCTCTACCATCCGTAGTTGTGGGTCTCTTTGGTTACCTCATCTTTGTAGTCCAGTTTGAGTATGGATTTTCCATTATTTCAGGTGCCTTGGCTTTGACCGTCTTTAACCTACCTCAGATGACTCGTAACGTTGAAGACAGTTTGAAAGCACGTTCACCATACGCAACGTGAAGCTGGTTTGGCGCTTGGATCTCTCTCGTTGGGAAACTGTCCTTCATGTCGTTATTCCTGAAGCTCTTACCTGGAATTGTAACGGGTATCGTGCTTGCATCAGGTCGTATTTTTGGTGAAGCTGCAGCCCTTATCTATACTGCAGGACAATCTGCGCCAGCTCTTGACTGGTCAAACTGGAATGTTCTAAGTGTATCTAGTCCAATCTCAATCTTCCGTCAAGCAGAAACCTTGGCTGTCCATATCTGGAAAGTCAACAGTGAAGGAACTATTCCTGATGGAACACTTGTTTCAGCAGGTTCTGCTGCAGTGCTCCTCATCTTTATCTTGATCTTTAACTTCGGAGCACGTAAACTCGGAAGCTATCTACATAAGAAATTAACCGCTGCCTAAAGGAGAAGCCATGTCGAAATATAATTGGGATGAAAGGCATATCATTACTTTTCCAGAAGAAAAAGTGGCCCTCTCAACGAAGGATTTACACGTTTACTACGGTAAGAATGAATCCATCAAGGGCGTGGATATGCAATTCGAAAAAAATAAAATTACTGCCTTGATTGGACCGTCAGGTTCTGGGAAATCAACCTACTTACGCAGTCTCAATCGTATGAATGATACCATTGATATTGCTAAGGTTACAGGACAAATTCTCTATCAGGGAATCGACGTTAACCGCCCTGAAATCAATGTTTATGAAATGCGTAAACACATCGGGATGGTTTTTCAACGTCCAAACCCATTTGCTAAATCAATCTACCGCAATATCACCTTTGCACATGAACGTGCAGGAGTTAAGGACAAGAAGGTCCTTGATGAAATTGTAGAAACCTCACTTCGTCAGGCCGCCCTCTGGGATCAGGTCAAAGATGACCTTCATAAGTCAGCTTTGATGCTTTCAGGTGGTCAACAGCAACGTCTCTGTATCGCTCGTGCTATTTCTGTAAAACCAGACATCCTCTTAATGGATGAGCCGGCATCAGCCTTGGATCCGATTGCGACAGCTCAGCTCGAGGAAACTATGCTTGAGTTGAAGAAGGACTTTACCATCATCATCGTTACCCACAGTATGCAACAGGCTGCGCGTGCGAGTGATTATACTGGTTTTTTCTACTTGGGTGATTTAATTGAGTACGATAAAACGTCAAACATTTTCCAAAATGCCAAGCTACAGTCTACCAATGACTATGTAACTGGACACTTTGGTTAGAAAGGAAACAGTATGACAGAACCGATTTTACAGGTCAAAGACCTGTCTGTTTATTACAACAAAAAGAAGGCCTTGAATAGTGTTTCCTTATCTTTCCAACCCAAGGAAATTACAGCTCTTATAGGTCCATCAGGATCAGGAAAATCAACCCTGCTCAAGGCTATCAATCGTATGGGAGATTTAAATCCTGAAGTGACGACAACTGGATCAGTGGTTTATAATGGGCACAATATCTATAGCCCTCGTACCGATACGGTTGAATTACGTAAGGAAATCGGAATGGTTTTCCAACAACCCAATCCATTCCCAATGTCTATCTACGAAAATGTTGTTTATGGACTAAGAATTAATGGAGAGAAAGACAAGCAAGTCTTGGACGAAGCTGTGGAGAAAGCTTTACAGCGTGCTTCAATCTGGGATGAGGTCAAGGATCGCTTGCATGATTCAGCAATTGGTCTATCAGGTGGACAACAACAACGTGTCTGTGTAGCCCGTGTTTTGGCAACCAGTCCAAAGATTATCCTCTTGGATGAGCCGACCTCAGCCTTAGACCCTATCTCGGCTGGAAAAATCGAAGAAACCCTATATAGTCTTAAGGACAAGTACACCATGCTATTGGTTACTCGTTCCATGCAGCAAGCATCTCGAATCTCTGATAAAACAGGCTTTTTCCTCAATGGAGATTTGATTGAATTTAACGATACCAAGGAAATGTTCCTCTATCCACAACATAAGGAAACAGAAGATTACATTTCAGGTAAATTTGGATAAGGAGAAAAAGATGTTACGATCTCAATTTGAAGAAGATTTAGAGAAATTGCATAACCAATTCTACGCCATGGGACAAGAAGTTCTTTCCCAAATCAATCGTACTGTACGTGCTTTTGTCACCCATGACCGTGACTTGGCTAAAGAAGTCATCGAGCAAGACGCAGAAGTCAATGAATACGAATTGAAACTTGAAAAGAAATCATTTGAAATCATTGCCCTTCAACAACCAGTATCACAAGACTTACGTACAGTTCTAACAGTTCTAAAGGCTGTTTCAGACTTGGAACGTATGGGAGACCATGCTGTATCCATTGCTGAGGCAACCATTCGTATGAAGGGTGAACAACGCATCCCAGCAGTCGAAGAAGAAATCAAAAAGATGGGACGTGATGTTAAAGATTTCGTAGAAACAACCCTCGAACTTTATCTAAACGGATCAGTTGATAAGGCTTATGAAGTTGCAACCATGGATGAAAAAATCAACCATTACTTTGAAAATATTCGTGATTTGGCAACTGAAGAAATCAGAAAGAATCCAGATGCTATCGTCACAGGTCGTGATTACTTCCAAGTGATTTCATACTTGGAGCGCATCGGTGACTATGCTAAAAATATCTGTGAATGGGTTGTTTACTTTGAAACAGGTAAGATTGTAGAATTGTAAAATATTTAGATGATAAAAATTATTGTGAAAGCTTACTTTAATATAGTAAGCTTTCATTGTATCGATAGTTTACTTTGTCAGAGGTGAGTAATGGACTACATACAGAGTATAAGAAAAAAAGTTGGAAAAGATAAAATTATTTTAAATTTTACCTGTGGAATTTTAAGTCAATCAGGAAAAATATTATTACAAAAACGAGCAGACAAAGGAACTTGGGGTTTACCAGGTGGCGCTATTGAATTAGGAGAATCATCTGTAGAAGCATTAGTGCGAGAGTTTTATGAAGAAACTGGAGTGAAAGTGACAGTAAAAAAACTTTTAAATGTTTATACAAAATATTCAGATAGTTATCCAAATGGTGATGAGGCACAAGTTATTACAATGTTGTATTTAGTTACATCTGAAACTTCGATCTCTACAAATGTTTTTACGAGTGACGAAACTTTAGAATTAGGGTTGTTTGATCACAGGGACATACAAAATATCACAATTGTAAACCAGCAACATCGAGATATGATAAATGATTTTTTTGAAAATTGTTTCCCAATAGATAGATAAACCGATTATTGGATTTGTATTTTTTATAAATATATTTTATGGAGAATGCAAGAAAATGTTGACAATTATTTTTAATTAAGTTATAATTATACAAAATTGGTAGAGAGGTTGTTTATTTATGAAGTTTAAAAAATGGATATTTGTCTTATGTAGTTTTCTTGCAAGTTTCTTTTTAGTTGCTTGCCAATCGTCTAGCTCAAGCTCACAGTCTGCAGTAGAGGCAATCAAACAAAAAGGTAAATTAGTTGTCGCAACTAGCCCAGACTATGCACCATTTGAGTTTCAAGCACTTGTGGATGGCAAGAACCAAGTCGTAGGTGCTGATATTGATATGGCACAAGCTATCGCTGACGAACTTGGAGTGAAATTGGAAGTTTCCAGCATGAGTTTTGATAATGTCTTGACCAGTCTTCAAACAGGGAAAGCAGATTTGGCCATTGCGGGAATTAGTGCAACTGAAGAAAGAAAAGAAGTCTTTGATTTCTCAATTCCTTACTATGAAAACAAAATTAGCTTCCTAATCAGAAAAACTGATCTTGAAAAATACAAAGATTTAGATTCTCTAGCAAGTGCAAATATTGCAGCTCAAAAAGGAACTGTCCCTGAATCTATGGTCAAAGAGCAACTTCCTAAAGCGCAGTTGACTTCATTGGCAAATATGGGTGAAGCTGTTAATGAACTTCAATCAGGTAAGGTTGATGCTGTTCATATGGACGAGCCAGTAGCCCTCAGCTATGCAACAAAAAATGCTGACTTGGCTGTCGCAACAGTAAGCTTAACTATGAAAGAAGGCGAAGAAAATGCAGTTGCTATCAAGAAAGGCAATTCAGATTTGAAGGAAGTAGTTGATAAGGTTATTCAAAAACTGAAAGATGACGGTACTTATCAAACTTATCTTGAAAAAGCTGCCAAGCTAACAGAAGTAGAGCAATAAAAAATAACAGAGGCTGGGACAAAAGTCCTAGCCTCTCAATTGTCATTGGATTATCAAGCAAGACGCAGTGGTTGAGTGGGCTCTACTACGCTGATTTTATCAGCTTTTACAGCCTTACTCAACTGTGCGGAGGTGGGACGACGAAATCGAATTCTAACGAATTACCGATTTCTGTCCCACTCTCTGTTTTTAAGTAATTTAATGTTGTTTCAAGATTTTCTAAAGGAACCTTAGCAAATTGATAAGGGCAAGTCTCAATGTAGGACGATTCGAAAAAGTCTAGATTTAAAGAGCTATGTTTGAGGCTTGCAATCTTAGGATAGTTCCTGAGATCAAGCAAAAGTCCATCATGGAGAGGATAGTTTGGTAGGGAAAGGGGATAAGATTTTAATAGCTTATGAATGAAGTCTTGACTTTTCTCTTGCAGTGCCAATCTTGCTACTCTATTTTTTTCAAAAAGCTGACTGTCGATGTAGAGTGATAAAGCCTTTTGCATAATGAGGTTGTTATCATAGTCCAGAATGTTTTTATAAGAGACAAAAGCATCTTTCATAACATTTGGAAGTATGAGAGCAGTGATTCGAAGTGCAGGGAAAATACTTGTAGAAAAAGACTTGATGTAGATGACCAAATCATTTTGGTCTAAATAATGAAAGGTTTGTCCCATTTTAGGATCTAGATCTCCCAGATAATCATCTTCAACGATATAAATTTGATATTTGGCTGCTAAATCAAGGATAGCACGTTTCTCCTCTTCAGAATATGAATGCCCCAGAGGATAGTGGAATCGAGGAATGGTGTAGAAAAATTTAATGTTACCACTTTTAAAATGTTTCTCAAGTTCTTTCAGGTCAATGCCATCCACCCGACGTTCAATGGTTTGATAGGGAATATTTTGAGCCAGCAGAAGTTGGTTCATTCGGTGATAGGTTGGTTGTTCGACCAGTATTTCTTGGCCCTTACTTGGAAAGTCAATTTGAGAAAGAATAAACAGTGCTTGCTGGGTTCCAGTTGTCATGACTAATTGATCAGGTTTACTATAGATAGCTTGCTCAAACAGTAGTTTCTGAACAGACTTTCGTAATTCTTCTAACCCCTCTTGGTGTTCATAGTAGTTGTAGAGATAATTTTCTCGACCGATCAAGCTTTCATTGACACAAAGACGAAAAATCATCATAGGCAGCAGCATGTTCGTCATTGACCGAGATAACGAGGTCTTCGTGGCTAGCTTGTTGTTCTAAAACATAATAGCCACTTTGAGGTTTGGAGTAAATGTATTTCTCGTATCGGAGTTCCAAAAAGTGCACGCTGCACAGTATCTTTACTACAGTGGAAGTCTTGACTGAGTTTTTCGGATAGAAGGTAGACGACTTCCTGTTTGAAGTTTTCCTGATTCAATCTCTTCTTTTTAGATAGTGAACAACTTTGTTCGTACTTACTTTCTTGCTTCATTCCAGACCTCTCTTGATTTTTGTTACATTGTACCTTTTTTTAGACGTTTGACAATGTTATACTCTTCGAAAAATCTCTTCAAACCGCGTCAACGTCGCCTTGCCGTATGTATGTTACTGACTTCGTTAGTTCTATCCACAACCTCAAAACAGTGTTTTGAGCTGACTACGTCAGTTCTATCTACAACCTCAAAACAGTGTTTTGAGCAACCTGCGGCTAGTTTCCTGGTTTGCTCTTTTGATTTTCATTGAGTATTAAAAGGCAGTCTAGCATTCAATTCTAATCAGAAATGTGATATACTTAGTAAGTAAATTTTCAAAGAAGAGTGAGATGATAAAGGTGCAAGAACCAGTTAAATTATTCCAATATAATACTTTGGGGAGCCTTGATGGCAGGACTTTACGGCGGGACCATGACCGTTGGTGAGTTACTTGAACATGGAGATTTAGGGCTAGGAACCTTGGACTCTATTGATGGGGAGTTAATTGTCTTAGATGGTAAAAGCCTATCAAGCTAAGGGTTCAGGTGAGAAGCCTGAAATCGTTGAAGTTTCACCAGACGCGCTGATTCCCTATGCAGCAGTTGTACCCTCACCAGGCAGAAGTTATTTTTCCGCCAGCGTTTTTGAAATGACTGATCAGGAACTAGAAAAACGTATTGAGTCCTACTATGATGGAGAAAAATCTTTTTCCGTTCGCTTAAGATTCATGGTGATTTTAAACACATGCATGTTCGCATGATTCCAAAATCAACAAGCGAAACGAAATTTGCTGAGGTTGCGACTCATCAGCCTGAATATAGTTGCGAAAAATGTTTCTGGGACTATCGTTGGATTCTGGACACCTGAAATTTTCCATGGTGTCAGTGTCGCAGGCTATCATTTGCACTTTATTTCAGATGACCCTAACCTTTGGTGGTCACGTTATGGACTTTGTCATCAAGGAAGGAATCGTAGAGGTTGGAGCTGTCGATCAGTTGGATCAACGTTTCCCTGTCCAGGATCGTCAGTACCTCTTTGCTAAGTTCAATGTTGATGAGATGAAAAAAAGATATCGATCAGGCTGAATAAAAGGAGAAAAAGTATGAAAAATTCATGTAATAATCACAATGATAGCTTTATTTGTATTTCTCATAGCTGCCATTTGGTTCTCAAAAAAAGAAGTACAAGATTAACCTTTCAGTTTTAGGACTTGGGGCAGTTGCATTTTTTTGTCTCATCTCAGGTCTTAGAGAAAAATCGTTCATCTCTTGGTTCTTCATCCACAAAAAGGATGGGACAGTTCCTCTCATGACGGAAAAATCCCCTTCTCTATGTGATTTACGGGGTCTGTATGGCTGCTTTGTTTGAAGAAACGGCTCGACTTGTCTTCTTTAAATGGTTGGAGAAGAAGAGAGCTTTGAAGATTCGGATGCCCTCGCCTATGGACTTGGTCATGGTGGCTTGGAATTGCTCTACCTCGGAATGGGAAGCTTGATTAGTCTTTTTGATCCTCTTTTTCGTTATTAGAGTCTTCAAATCCAGATTTGGCAAACCTCCTTCCCAAAAAAATACACTTGAAACAGTACAATCTCTATCTGGATGGCAGGTTTATTTACTCGGTGTTGAGCGTGTGCTTGCTCTTGTTATGCAAATTGGTCTCTCTTTCTGGGTTTATCAAGCAGTCCGTCAAAAAGAATTGGATTTATCTAGTAGCTGCCTATGGTCTACATGCCCTCTTTGATCTGGCTCCAAGTCTATCTCAGGTTGGTTGGATTTCAAATCCGCTTCTTGTTGAAGGATTGTTAGCAGTGGAAGTTGTTCTATTTGTATACTTTACAAAAAAACTATCTTGTATAAAAAAATAATCATGCAAAAGAGGTCTGACCTCTTTTTACTTGTGTGAATAAAAAAAGCTTTTTCAAATCGTCGAAAAAAATCGCTAAAAAAATGGTATAATGGAATGAATTTTATAAAAAGGATAAGAAAGATGACTGTATTAGATAAATTAAAAAGAAACATTAGAAGGAATTGATATTCGATTCGATGAGCCATTGAAAAACTTATACCTATACCAAAGTCGGAGGGAAGGCAGATTACTTAGCTTTTTCCTCGCAATCACTATGAGATGGCCCGTGTGGTTAAGTTCGCTAATCAAGAAAAATATCCCATGGATGGTTCTTGGAAATGCCAGTAATATTATCGTCCGAGAAGGCGGAATTCGTGGCTTTGTCATTATGTGTGACAAGCTCAATAATGTTTCAGTCGATGGTTACACCATTGAAGCAGAAGCTGGGAGCTAACTTGATTGAAACCACTCGAATCGCTCTTCGTCATAGTTTGACAGGATTTGAGTTTGCCTGTGGAATTCCAGGAAGCGTCGGTGGAGCTGTCTTTATGAACGCTGGTGCTTATGGAGGTGAGATTGCTCATATTTTGCAGTCTTGCAAAGTATTGACCAAGGATGGAGAAATCGAGACTTTATCAGCCAAGGACTTAGCCTTTGGTTACCGTCATTCAGCTATTCAAGATTCTGGAGCAGTAGTCTTATCAGCTAAATTTGCACTATCTCCAGGTAATTATGAGACTATTAATCAAGAAATGGAACGTTTGACCCACCTTCGAGAACTCAAACAACCATTGGAATATCCTTCTTGTGGTTCTGTCTTTAAACGTCCAGTTGGGCATTTTGCAGGACAATTGATTTCAGAAGCTGGTTTGAAGGGCTACCGTATTGGTGGTGTCGAAGTCTCAGAAAAACATGCAGGCTTTATGATAAACGTGGCCGATGGGACAGCTCGAGATTATGAAGACTTAATTGAGTCTGTCATTGAAAAAGTTAAAGAACATTCTGGTGTTACCCTTGAGCGAGAGGTTCGTATCTTGGGTGAACACGAATAACATTATTATTAAACATTATACAAAGATTGGGATTTTATCGCTAGATATGGTTTGGGTCAATTCCTTACAGTCATTGCTAGCATTTTTACAAGGTCCCAATCTGTTAATTTACGAAGAAAAAGGAATTTAGAGGAATTGAAAAAACCAATTATCGAATTCAGAAACGTTTCTAAAGTTTTTGAAGATAGTGACACTAAGGTTCTCAAGGATATTAACTTTGAGTTGGAAGAAGGAAAATTTTATACACTGCTAGGAGCTTCTGGTTCAGGAAAATCAACCATTCTAAATATCATTGCAGGTTTGTTAGACGCAACGACGGGTGATATTTTGCTAGACGGTGTTCGTATCAATGACATCCCGACCAATAAGCGCGATGTTCACACGGTCTTCCAATCTTACGCCTTGTTCCCGCACATGAATGTCTTTGAAAATGTTGCCTTTCCATTGCGATTGCGCAAGGTCGATAAAAAAGAAATCGAAAAACGTGTCTTAGAAGTTCTCAAGATGGTACAGCTTGAAGGATATGAAAAACGTTCTATCCGTAGGTTATCTGGAGGCCAACGTCAGCGTGTAGCTATTGCGCGTGCGATTATCAACCAGCCTCGAGTGGTACTCTTGGATGAGCCCTTGTCAGCACTTGACTTGAAATTGCGGACAGACATGCAGTACGAACTACGTGAACTGCAACAACGCTTGGGCATCACTTTTGTCTTTGTTACTCACGATCAGGAAGAAGCCTTGGCCATGAGTGACTGGATTTTTGTCATGAATGACGGTGAGATCGTTCAGTCAGGAACACCAGTTGACATCTACGATGAGCCCATTAACCACTTTGTTGCTACCTTTATCGGTGAATCAAATATCTTGCCAGGAACCATGATTGAGGACTACTTGGTCGAGTTCAATGGCAAACGATTTGAAGCGGTCGACGGTGGGATGAAGCCAAATGAACCGGTCGAAGTCGTCATTCGTCCAGAGGACTTGCGCATTACTCTGCCAGAAGAAGGAAAGCTTCAAGTGAAGGTCGATACGCAGCTCTTCCGTGGGGTTCACTATGAGATTATCGCCTATGACGAACTTGGTAACGAATGGATGATCCACTCAACTCGTAAGGCTATCGTTGGTGAGGAAATCGGGCTGGACTTTGAACCAGAAGATATCCACATCATGCGTCTCAATGAAACAGAAGAAGAGTTCGATGCTCGTATCGAAGAATACGTAGAAATCGAGGAGCATGAAGCAGGTTTGATTAACGCTATCGAGGAGGAAAGAGATGAAGAAAACAACCTCTAAACTCTTTGTAGTGCCCTACATGCTTTGGATTGCACTCTTTGTATTGGCACCCCTGGTCTTGATTTTTTGACAATCATTTTTCAACATCGAAGGCCAGTTTAGTTTAGAAAACTATAAATCCTATTTTGCGTCACAAAACTTAACCTATCTCAAAATGAGCTTCAACTCTGTTCTCTATGCAGGGATTGTGACTTTAGTGACACTATTGATTAGCTATCCAACAGCCCTCTTTTTGACTCGTCTCAAACACCGTCAACTCTGGCTCATGCTAATCATCTTGCCAACTTGGATCAACCTACTCCTTAAGGCTTATGCCTTTATCGGAATTTTTGGTCAAAATGGCTCTATTAACCAATTCCTAGAGTTTATCGGAATCGGTTCTCAGCAGTTGCTATTTACAGATTTCTCATTTATCTTTGTAGCAAGCTACATCGAGCTTCCATTTATGATTTTGCCTATCTTTAACGTTTTGGACGATATGGATAACAATCTCATCAATGCCAGCTATGACCTAGGTGCGACCAAGTGGGAAACCTTCCGCCATGTCATCTTCCCCCTCTCTATGAATGGAGTGCGAAGCGGTGTCCAATCTGTCTTTATCCCAAGTTTGAGTCTCTTCATGTTGACCCGTTTAATTGGGGGGAACCGAGTGATTACTTTGGGGACTGCCATCGAGCAGAACTTCTTGACCAATGACAACTATGGTATGGGTTCAACTATCGGTGTTGTTCTTATCCTGACTATGTTTATCACCATGTGGGTGACTAAGGAAAGGAGAGAACGATGAAAAAAATTATCAAATCTTTACCTAGCCTTTGTCTTTATCGTCCTTTATTTGCCAATCTTTTACCTGATCGGATATGCCTTCAATGCCGGGGATGATATGAATAGCTTTACAGGCTTTTAGTTTGATCTCACTTTGAAACGATGTTTGGTGATGGAAGGCTCATGCTTATCTTGGTTCAAACCTTTTTACTAGCCTTTCTATCAGCCTTGATTGCGACAGTGATTGGGTACCTTTGGTGCCATTTACATTTATCAATCACGTAAAAAAAGTACCAAGAAGCCTTTCTATCTCTCAATAACATTTTGATGGTTGCGCCCGACGTTATGATTGGTGCCAGCTTCTTGATTCTCTTTACCCAACTCAAGTTTTCACTTGGTTTTCTGACAGTTCTGTCCAGTCACGTGGCCTTTCTCGATTCCAATCGTAGTGCTCATGGTCTTGCCACGATTGAAAGAGATGAATGGGGATATGATCCATGCGGCCTATGACCTTGGGAGCTAGTCAGTTCCAGATGTTTAAGGAAATTATGCTTCCCTTACCTAACGCCGTCTATTATTGCAGGCTACTTTATGGCTTTCACCTATTCATTAGATGACTTTGCCGTGACCTTCTTTGTAACAGGGGAAATGGATTTTTCAACCCTCTCAGTCGAGATCTACTCTCGAGCTCGTAAGGGAATTTCGCTGGAAATCAATGCTCTTTCAGCCTTGGTCTTTCTCTTTAGTATTATCCTAGTAGTTGGATATTACTTCATTTCACGTGAGAAGGAGGAGAAAGCATGAAACGACTCTATTCATTTTTAGCAGGAATTTTAGCCATTATCCTTGTCTTGTGGGGAATTTCCTATCATCTTGATAGTAAAATCAATAGTCGTGATAGTCAAAAATCTGGTTATCTACAACTGGGGAGATTATATCGATCCTGAACTTCTGGAGAAATTTACAGAAGAAACAGGAATCCAAGTTCAGTACGAAACCTTTGACTCTAACGAAGCCATGTACACGAAAATCAAGCAGGGTGGGACAACCTATGATATTGCTATCCCAAGTGAGTACATGATTAACAAAGATGAAGGATGAAGACCTCTTAGTTCCACTGGATTATAGTAAGATTGAGGGAATTGAGAATATTGGTCCAGAATTTCTCAACCAGTCCTTTGACCCAAACAATGAATACTCTATCCCATACTTCTGGGGAACTTTGGGGAATTGTCTACAATGAAACCATGGTGGAAGAAGCACCTGAACATTGGGACGACCTCTGGAAACCAGAATACAAAGAATTCGATCATGCTCTTTTGATGGGGCGCGTGAGGTGCTTGGGACTGGGTCTTAACTCACTAGGCTATAGCCTTAACTCCAAAGATCCTCAACAATTAGAAGAGACAGTAGACAAACTCTACAAATTGACTCCAATATCAAGGCCATCGTTGCCGATGAGATGAAGGGTACATGATTCAGAACAACGCTGCCATCGGTGTGACCTTCTCAGGAGAAGCTAGCCAGATGCTGGAGAAAAATGAAAATCTTCGCTATGTCGTACCGACAGAGGCCAGCAACCTTTGGTTTGACAATATGGTCATTCCCAAAACAGTTAAAAACCAAGATGCTGCTTATGCCTTTATCAACTTTATGTTGAAACCCGAAAATGCTCTCAAAAATGCTGAGTATGTCGGCTACTCAACACCAAATAACGCTGCTAAGGAAATGCTCCCAGAGGAGACAAAAGAGGACAAGTCCTTCTATCCCGATGCAGATACAATGAAACACCTAGAAGTTTATGAAAAATTTGACCATAAATGGACAGGAATCTACAGTGACCTCTTCCTACAGTTTAAGATGTATCGGAAGTAGGAGTAGATAAAAATAAAAAAACGAATCAGTAAAGCTGGTTCGTTTTTTTTGAATAGATCGTAATTTGTATAACTGTTTATTTTTTTACTATCCTATTTGCTTATTTTATTGCCTAGTAGTATACTAATCTTATCATAATAGAAAGCGGTAACAAATCATGAAAATGTCTACTTTTTTCAAAAAAAGTTACTGGCCAACCTTTTTGATTGTTGACCAAACAATTATACTATTCCATTTAAAGGATGGCTTGGATCGGCAATATCTAACAACTGATTCCATACATTTGGTGATAGGGTTCTTTATATTTGCAAATATTTTCATAGCTATCTTTAGCAATTCGAAAATGTGGGAAAAAAGTTGGGATAAAAAGAGTGATAGCAGTAAGAAAAAATATATCCTGAAAAAGTCATCAGGGATATAGGGAGTTGGTTATTTAAATGAGGATTATTCCCAGTTGACGCAAGCTTAAAAAAACGTTATAATAAGAGAGTTGAGAATTGATTTTCTCTCCATCTTAGACCAGAGAAATGGCGGTGCTGCGAGCCATCTAAGATAGAAAATCATGCTACTCAATCTAACAATTGCATAAGAACGAAAGAATGACAAGTTCATTGAATGAAGGTGGTACCGCGGTTTTTCGCCCTTCGTGATATGGATTTGTCTTTTATTTTTGGAGGTGTTTATGAGAACATTTCTTGTCAAACAGAAATTTCGCCTAGGTGGTGAACGTTTTGATATCAAGGATGAAATGGGCAATGTCGCCTATCAGGTTGAAGGTTCATTTTTTAAGATTCCTAAAACTTTTACCATCTATGATGTTGCTGGTGAACAGGTCAGTGAGATTAGTAAGGAAGTCTTAACTTTCCTACCTCGTTTTGAAATTCAACTGAGTAACGGCGATAGTTTTTATATCCGGAAGAAGTTGACGTTCTTTAGAGATAAGTATGAATTTGACAATCTCGGTCTTCGTATCGAAGGAAATGTCTGGGATTTGAATTTTAAATTGCTGGACGATCGTGACCAAGTAATTGCGGAGATTGCTAAGGAACTGTTCCATTTAACCTCGACTTATACCGTGACCGTCTACGACGAATCTTATGCAGACCTAGTCATTTCCCTCTGTGTCGCTATCGACTATGTAGAAATGCTAGAAAGAGACTCAAATTAGTAAAAAGGAGATACAAATGAAACAATTATCTAGTGCACAAGTCCGCCAAATGTGGCTTGATTTCTGGGCGACCAAAGGTCACTCAGTAGAACCATCAGTAAGTTTGGTTCCAGTAAACGACCCAACCCTTTTGTGGATCAACTCAGGGGTTGCCACTCTTAAAAAATACTTTGACGGGACTATTATCCCTGAGAACCCACGTATTACCAATGCGCAAAAGGCTATCCGTACCAACGATATTGAAAACGTAGGGAAGACGGCGCGTCACCATACCATGTTTGAAATGTTGGGAAACTTCTCAATTGGGGATTACTTCCGTGACGAAGCCATTACTTGGGCTTATGAACTTTTGACAAGTCCTGAATGGTTTGACTTCCCCAAAGAAAAACTCTACATGACCTACTACCCAGCTGATACAGATTCATACAACCGCTGGATTGAAGTGGGCGTGGATCCAAGTCACTTGATTCCAATCGAGGACAACTTCTGGGAAATCGGTGCGGGACCTTCTGGACCAGATACAGAAATCTTCTTTGACCGTGGGGAAGCTTTTGACCCAGAAAATATCGGTATTCGCCTTCTCGCAGAAGATATCGAAAACGACCGTTACATCGAAATCTGGAACATCGTCTTGTCACAATTTAACGCAGACCCAGCTGTACCTCGTAGCGAATACAAGGAATTGCCACACAAGAATATTGATACGGGCGCTGGTTTGGAGCGTTTGGTGGCTGTTATCCAAGGGGCTAAGACAAACTTTGAAACAGACCTCTTCATGCCAATCATTCGTGAAGTTGAGAAATTGTCTGGTAAGGTTTATGACCAAGATGGCGACAATATGAGCTTCAAGGTTATTGCGGACCATATTCGTTCATTGTCATTTGCTATTGGCGATGGTGCTCTCCCTGGAAATGAAGGTCGTGGTTATGTCCTTCGACGTCTTCTCCGTCGTGCCTCTATGCATGGTCAAAAATTGGGTATCAATGAGCCTTTCCTTTACAAACTGGTTCCAACTGTTGGAAAAATCATGGAGAGCTACTACCCAGAAGTGCTCGAAAAACGTGACTTTATCGAAAAAATTGTCAAGAGCGAGGAAGAGTCATTTGCCCGCACTCTTCACTCAGGTCAACACTTTGCAGAAACTATCGTAGCAGACTTGAAAGAAAAAGGTCAAACGGTTATCGCTGGTCAAGATGTCTTCAAACTCTATGATACATACGGATTCCCAGTAGAGTTGACAGAAGAAATTGCTGAAGAAGCAGGCATGACTGTAGACCGTGAAGGCTTTGAAGCAGCCATGAAAGAGCAGCAAGAACGTGCGCGTGCGTCAGCTGTTAAAGGCGGATCTATGGGGATGCAAAATGAAACCCTTCAAAATATTACAGTTGAGAGTGTCTTCAACTACAATGCTAGCCAATTGTCTTCTAAATTGGTGGCTATCGTGGCGGATAATGCAGAAGTAGAAGCTGTAGCTGAAGGAATTGCCTCACTTATCTTTGCAGAAACTCCATTCTACGCTGAAATGGGTGGACAGGTTGCAGACCACGGTCAAATCTTAGATGCTGCAGGAAACCTTGTAGCGACTGTAACGGATGTTCAAAAAGCACCAAATGGACAAGCACTTCATACTGTTGAAGTTCATGCACCGCTTGCTTTGAACCAAGAATACACTTTGGCCATCGATAGCAATCGTCGTCACCGTGTCATGAAGAACCACACAGCCACTCACTTGCTCCATGCGGCTCTTCACAATATCCTTGGACATCACGCTACTCAAGCAGGATCTCTTAATGAAGTAGAATTCCTTCGCTTTGACTTCACTCATTTCCAAGCCGTGACTCCAGAAGAATTGCGTGCTATTGAGCAACAAGTCAATGAGAAGATCTGGGAAGCCATCGCAGTGGAAACTGTTGAGACTGATATTGATACAGCTAAAGAAATGGGTGCTATGGCCCTCTTTGGTGAGAAATACGGTAAAGAAGTCCGTGTTGTAACGATTGGTGACTACTCAGTTGAACTTTGTGGTGGTACTCACGTAGGTAACACTTCTGAAATCGGTCTCTTCAAGATTGTTAAAGAAGAAGGAATCGGCTCAGGAACTCGTCGTATCTTGGCAGTGACTGGTAAGGAAGCCTTTGAAGCTTATCGTGAACAAGAAGATGCACTGAAAGCAGTCGCAGCAACTTTGAAAGCCCCTCAACTCAAAGAAGTACCTCACAAGGTTGAAGGACTTCAAGAACAACTCCGTCAATTGCAAAAAGAAAATGCTGAATTGAAGGAAAAAGCGGCAGCAGCAGCGGCAGGTGATGTCTTCAAAGACGTTAAGGAAGCAAACGGCCACTGTTACATTGCTAGTCAAGTTTCTGTATCAGATGCAGGTGCTCTTCGTACCTTTGCGGATAACTGGAAGCAAAAAGACTATTCGGATGTGCTTGTTCTTGTCGCAGCCATCGGTGACAAGGTCAACCTTCTTGTAGCTAGCAAGACTAAAAAGACATCCACGCAGGTAACTTGGTTAAAGAATTAGCTCCAATCGTCGATGGACGTGGTGGTGGTAAACCAGACATGGCCATGGCAGGAGGAAGCAATCAAGCGAAAATCCAAGAATTATTGGATGCAGTAGCAGGTAAATTATAATCAAAAATACCTATCCATTTGGATAGGTTTTTTTGCATTAGAAAAACTCCCCACAAATAGTGAGGAGTTCATTTTTTAGAATTAAACGATCCCTTGGGCAATCATAGCGTTTGCAACGTTTTCAAAGGCTGCAATATTTGCACCTGCAAGGTAGTCAGTACCAAGACCGTATGTTTCTGCAGTTGTTTTAGCTGTGTTAAAGATGTTAGTCATAATATCTTTCAAGCGTCCGTCAACTTCTTCACGTGTCCATGAAAGGCGAAGACTGTTTTGGCTCATTTCAAGAGCTGATACAGCAACACCACCAGCATTGGCAGCTTTAGCAGGTCCATAAAGAAGGCCATTTTCTTTGTAGACTTTGATAGCATCAAGGTCACTAGGCATGTTGGCACCTTCAGATACACAGATAACGCCTTGAGCAACCAAGCGTTTCGCAGCTTCACCGTTGATTTCATTTTGAGTTGCGCATGGAAGGGCAATATCATAGTTACCAGCGTAAGTCCATACAGAACCTTCGTAGTAGGTAGCAGTAGATTTTTCAGCGGCGTACTCAGTCAAACGAGCACGGCGGTTGTTTTTAACATCTGACAAAAGGTCAAAGTCGATACCATTTTCATCGATAACGTAACCGTTTGAGTCAGATACAGAGATAACAGTTGCACCAAGTTCAGTTGCTTTTTGAAGGGCAAATTGAGCTACGTTACCAGAACCAGAAATAACCACTTTCTTACCTGCAAAGCTGTTGCCGTTGGCCTTGAGCATTTCTTCTGTGTAGTAAACCAAACCGTAACCAGTCGCTTCTGGACGAATCAGGCTACCACCAAATCCAAGAGGTTTACCAGTCAAGACACCAGCATCAAATTGGTTGAGGCGTTTGTATTGTCCGTAAAGGTAACCAATTTCACGTCCACCGACACCGATATCACCAGCAGGTACGTCAAGAGATGGTCCGATGTATTTTTGCAATTCAGTCATGAAGCTTTGGCAGAAACGCATCACTTCAGCATCAGTTTTGCCTTTAGGATCGAAGTCTGATCCACCTTTACCTCCACCGATTGGAAGTCCAGTCAAAACGTTTTTAAAGATTTGTTCGAAGCCGAGGAATTTCAAGATTCCTTGGTTTACAGTTGGGTGGAAACGAAGCCCGCCTTTATATGGTCCAACAGCAGAGTTAAATTGAACACGGTAACCACGGTTAACTTGAACTTTTCCATCACGGTCGACCCAAGGAACACGGAAAGAAATTACGCGCTCAGGTTCAGTGATACGTGCCAAGATGTTTTCTTCAATATACTCAGGGTGTTTTTCAAAGACAGGTTCCAAAGTACTGAAGAATTCTTCAACCGCCTGGAGAAATTCAGCCTCATGCCCGTTACGAGCTTTTTACAGTTTTCAAAACACGCTTTGGATATATTCTTTTAGCAGATGTCATATCGTTCTCCTTTTTTTTGTTGTCATATTTTTATTACATGAGACATTATAGCAGAAAAAAAATTTTTCAGTGTAAAGAAAAAAAGACATAAATTTTTCTAAAAAAATTCATTTCAATTTGAATAAGCTAGTTTTATTAGTTGAATTAGAAACCTTTTTATAGGGTTAGTTTTTATTAAAAAGGCTCCTACCAAAGTATGGTATAATAATAAAGAAATAATGAATTTTGGAGGAATAGAATCATGGTATCAACGAAAACACAGATTGCTAGTTTTGAGTTTGATAATTGCTTGATGAATGCAGCAGGTGTTACTTGTATGACAATTGAGGAATTGGAAGGTGTCAAAAATTCAGCAGCAGGAACCTTTGTCACTAAGACTGCAACCTTGGAATTTCGTCAGGGAAATCCTGAACCACGCTATCAAGATGTTCCACTTGGTTCTATTAACTCTATGGGGCTACCGAATAATGGTTTAGACTATTACTTGAACTACCTTTTGGAATTGCAAGAAAAGGAACCAAATCGTACCTTCTTCCTATCTTTAGTTGGAATGTCTCCAGAGGAAACTCATACTATCTTAAAAAAGGTGCAAGAAAGTGATTTTCGTGGTTTAACCGAACTCAATCTTTCATGCCCAAATGTTCCAGGTAAGCCTCAGATTGCCTATGATTTTGAAACAACAGACCGTATCTTGTCAGAAGTTTTTGAGTATTTTACAAAACCTCTTGGAATTAAGCTTCCACCTTATTTTGATATTGTACATTTTGATCAAGCGGCAGCTATTTTTAACAAATACCCACTCAAATTCGTCAACTGTGTCAATTCTATTGGAAATGGACTTTATATAGAAGACGAGTCTGTCGTGATTCGTCCTAAAAATGGCTTCGGCGGTATTGGTGGAGAATATATTAAACCAACTGCTCTTGCTAATGTTCATGCCTTTTATCAACGCTTGAAACCAGAAATCCAAATCATCGGAACTGGTGGAGTGCTTACAGGGCGGGATGCCTTTGAACATATCCTATGTGGTGCCAGCATGGTACAAGTAGGAACTACTCTTCATAAAGAAGGTGTAGGTGCTTTTGAGCGTATTACAAAGGAACTCAAAGAAATTATGACGGAAAAAGGATACCAAAGCCTAGAGGATTTCCGTGGAAAATTGAATTATATTGATTAAACAGAAGCTAAATTAAAAAGAAAGGAGAATAAATGCTAGCCATAGAAGAAAGTCGAAAGCTATCCTTAGCGAACCTTCCTAGTTTGACCCTGTTTACAGGGGCTGATCAAGGACAGTACGACATCATGAAAACTCAGGTTCTAAAGCAAATCGGGTACGACCCTGCAGATTTGAATTTTGCTTTTTTTGACATGAAAGAAGTAGACTACAATAGCTTGGAACTTGAGCTGGTCAGTCTTCCTTTCTTTGCGGATGAAAAAATTGTTATTTTAGATCATTTTCTCGATATTACAACTGCTAAAAAACGCTATCTAACTGATGATGATCTCAAGGCCTTTGAAGACTATCTGGAAAATCCTTTACCTTCAAGCAAATTAGTAATTTTTGCTGAAGGCAAGTTAGATAGCAAGAGACGTTTGGTCAAATTGCTCAAGCGGGATGCTACAGTATTTGAGGCTCTTGAACCTAAAGAGCAGGAGATTCGAGCTTATTTTCAAAAGTGGGCTCAGGAACAAGGGCTTACTTTTGATGGAAATTCCTTTGAACAGTTGCTTATCAAATCTAGTTTTCAATTCAGTGAAATTCAGAAAAACCTGCTCTTCTTACTGTCTTATAAGGATAGTGGTCTGATAACAGAAGAAGATATTGTTGAAGCCATTCCAAAGACTTTGCAGGATAATATTTTTGATTTGACCCAATTAATATTAACTAAGAAAATTGATCAGGCACGAGATTTAGTTAAAGATTTGACCTTGCAAGGAGAAGATGAGATTAAACTGATTGCCATTATGCTAGGGCAGTTTAGACTCTATACACAGGTAAAAATATTGCAAGAGTCTGGTCAGACAGAATCACAGATGGTTAGCAGTTTGGGTCACTATCTTGGTCGCAATCCTAACCCCTATCAAATCAAATTTGCCCTTCGTGACACGCGAGGATTGTCCCTGAATTTCCTACAAGATTCTATTCGTTATCTCATTCAGGCAGATTATCAAATTAAGACTGGTGTTTACGAAAAAGGGTACTTGTTTGAGAAGGCTTTATTGCAGATTGCGAGCCAGTCAAATTGAGCAAATAACTTGAAAAAAAAGGTTGTTTGCGTTATCATTTTTATATAGAAAGAAAAGAGGTATTACAGATGGCTATTATCTTACCAGATCTTCCATACGCATACGACGCTTTGGAACCATACATCGATGCTGAAACAATGCATTTGCACCATGACAAACACCACCAAGCATATGTAAATAACGCTAATGCAGCTCTTGAAAAACACCCTGAAATCGGTGAAGACCTTGAAGCTTTACTTGCAGATGTAGATTCTATCCCAGCTGATATCCGTCAAGCGCTTATCAACAATGGTGGTGGACACTTGAACCACGCTCTTTTCTGGGAATTGATGACTCCTGAAAAAACAGCTCCTTCAGCAGAACTTGCAGCAGCAATCGATGCAACATTTGGTTCATTTGAAGAATTCCAAGCAGCATTTACTGCAGCAGCAACAACTCGTTTCGGTTCTGGATGGGCATGGTTGGTTGTTAACAAAGAAGGTAAGCTTGAAGTGACTTCAACAGCAAACCAAGATACACCAATCTCAGAAGGTAAAAAACCAATCTTGGGCTTGGACGTTTGGGAACATGCCTACTACGTGAATACCGCAACGTTCGTCCTGACTACATCAAAGCTTTCTTCTCAGTGATTAACTGGAACAAAGTAGACGAGCTTTACGCAGCAGCTAAATAATCGCATTTGATAACACCCCTTTTTAGTTGGATTTTGGGTCTAGCTTTAAAGGTGTTTTTTTGTTTCCTTTTTTAGAAGTAACTGTCTCATGATTTTCCTTTGTTGGATAGGCTTTATTTATGGTATAATGATAAGATAGAAAACGAAGGAGAAGTCATGAATATTCAACAATTACGCTACGTTGTTGCTATTGCAAATAGTGGTACTTTTCGTGAAGCGGCTGAGAAAATGTACGTTAGCCAACCCAGTCTATCTATTTCTGTAAGAGACTTGGAGAAAGAGCTAGGATTCAAGATTTTCCGCAGAACTAGTTCGGGTACCTTTCTTACTCGTCGTGGAATGGAATTTTATGAAAAGGCCCAAGAGTTGGTTAAAGGATTTGATATTTTCCAGAACCAGTATGCCAATCCTGAAGAGGAAAAGGATGAGTTTTCAATAGCCAGCCAGCACTATGATTTCTTGCCACCGACTATCACAACTTTTTCTCAACGGTACCCAGACTATAAAAATTTCCGTATTTTTGAATCTACAACTGTTCAGATTTTGGATGAAGTAGCCCAAGGTCATAGTGAGATTGGGATTATTTACCTCAACAATCAAAATCAAAAGGGTATCATGCAACGGGTTGAAAAGTTAGGTCTTGAAGTGATTGAGTTGATTCCTTTCCAGACGCATATCTATCTTCGTGAAGGACATCCTTTAGCCAAGAAAAAAGAGTTGGTCATGGAAGATTTAGTTGATTTGCCAACAGTTCGTTTCACACAAGAAAAGGATGAATATCTCTATTACTCAGAAAACTTTGTGGATACAAGTGCCAGCTCTCAGATGTTTAACGTAACAGACCGTGCTACCTTAAATGGAATTCTTGAAAGAACAAATGCTTATGCGACTGGTTCTGGATTCTTGGATAGCGATAGTGTCAACGGAATTACGGTTATTCCACTAAATGATAATCTCAATAATCGCATGGTTTATGTGAAACGTGAGGAAGTAGACTTGAGCCAAGCGGGGACTTTATTCGTAGAGGTTATGCAAGAGTATTTTGATCAGAAGAGGAAAGCATGAAAAAAAGAGGAATAGTAGCAGGATTCATAGCAGCCTTAATCGTGTTAGACCAATTGGTAAAAGCTTATGTCGTTCAGAATATTGCTCTAGGTGAAGTTAAAACATGGATCCCAAATCTGGTTAGTTTAACTTATCTGCAAAATAGAGGGGCTGCTTTCTCCATGCTACAAGATCAACAGTGGTTTTTTGCAGTTATAACGCTAGTCGTTATGGCGGGAGCTATTTGGTATTTGCATAAGCATATCGAGGACTCCCTCTGGACGGTATTTGGTTTAATTTTGATTATCGCAGGTGGTCTGGGAAACTTCATTGATCGCATTAGCCAAGGATTTGTCGTTGATATGTTTCACTTAGACTTTATCAATTTTGCGATTTTCAATGTGGCTGATAGTTATCTGACAGTAGGAGTCGTTGTGTTATTGCTTGCAATGCTAAAAGAGGAAATGAATGGAAATTAAAGTTGAAAGAGGCGGAGTACGTTTAGATAAAGCTTTGTCAGATTTGACAGAATTGTCTCGTAGTCTCGCCAATGAACAAATCAAGTCAGGTCAAGTCTTGGTCAACGGCCAGGTCAAGAAAGCCAAGTATACGGTCCAAGAGGGGGATGTCATTACCTATCAAGTTCCCGAACCAGAGGTTTTGGAGTATGTAGCAGAGGATATTCCTTTAGAAATTATTTACCAAGATGAGGATGTAGCAGTAGTTAATAAACCTCAAGGAATGGTCGTTCATCCAAGTGCTGGTCATACCAGTGGTACCTTGGTAAACGCCCTCATGTACCATATCAAGGACTTATCAGGAATCAATGGTGTGTTGCGTCCAGGAATTGTCCATCGTATTGATAAGGATACATCTGGGCTTCTCATGATTGCTAAAAATGATGAAGCTCACATGGCGCTCGCTCAAGAATTGAAGGACAAGAAGTCTCTTCGAAAATATTGGGCCATTGTTCATGGGAATCTTCCTAATGACCGAGGAGTCATTGAGGCGCCGATTGGTCGTAGCGAAAAAGACCGCAAGAAACAAGCTGTGACTGCTAAAGGGAAACCAGCAGTGACACGTTTCCAAGTCTTAGAACGCTTTGGTGATTATACATTGCTGGAATTACAACTGGAAACAGGCCGAACTCATCAGATTCGTGTGCACATGGCTTATATCGGCCATCCTGTAGCTGGTGATGAGGTATACGGTCCTCGTAAAACCCTAAAGGGACATGGGCAATTTCTCCATGCCAAGACGCTAGGATTTACCCATCCAAGAACTGGGGAAACTATGGAATTTACTGCTGATATTCCAGAAATATTCAAGCAAACCTTGGAGAAACTTAGAAATGAACAATAAAAAAGGACTCAATTGAGTCCTTTTTACTTGCGTTTTTTCTTAGCTTTTTTCATTTTGTTGGCCATGCGTTTCATGGATTGCTTCATAGCAAATTCACCGATTTTACCCTTGAGACCTCCACCAAACATCTGGCTCATATCGGGCATTCCAGCTCCTCCGAGAGCAGACATATCCGGCATGCCACCTTGCCCCATCATACCTTCAAGGGCTGACATATCCATGCCACCAGGCATGTTTTTAGGAAGGTTGTTAGGGTTAATGCCCATTTGCTTCATCATCTTGTTCATGTCACCAGACATGACACCTTGCATGAGTTGTTTAGCTTGGTTAAAGTCTTTGATGAACTTGTTGACATCGATAAAAGTATTACCTGAACCAGCTGCAATACGACGACGACGGCTTGGAGTGAGCAAATCTGGATTTTCACGTTCTTCAGGAGTCATAGACGAGACAATGGCACGTTTGCGAGCAATCTGTTTTTCATCCACCTTCATATTTTGAAGGGCAGGATTGTTGGCCATACCAGGAATCATCTTGAGCAAATCTTCCATCGGCCCCATATTTTGCACCTGATCCAACTGATCGATGAAATCGTTGAAATCAAAGGTGTTTTCCCGCATCTTTTCAGCCATTTCAAGAGCTTTTTGCTCATCGTATTCTTGGGAAGCTTTCTCAATCAGAGTCAGCATATCTCCCATACCGAGAATACGGCTGGCCATACGGTCAGGGTGGAAGGTTTCAATATCGGTAATCTTTTCACCAGTACCAGTGAACTTGATTGGTTTTCCTGTGATATGACGAACAGAAAGGGCCGCACCACCACGAGTGTCCCCGTCAATCTTGGTAAGGATGACACCGGTAACTTCTAATTGAGCGTTAAATTCTCTCGCAACGTTAGCAGCTTCTTGACCAATCATGGCATCGATGACGAGAAGGATTTCATTTGGTTGAGCAAGAGCTTTAACATCACGGAGCTCATTCATGAGAAGTTCGTCGATTTGTAAACGACCGGCTGTATCAATCAAGACATAGTCGTTATGGTTGGCTTTAGCTTGCTCCAAACCTTGGCGAACAATCTCCACTGCAGGAACTTCAGTTCCAAGAGCAAATACCGGAACATCAATTTGTTGTCCCAGTGTTTTGAGCTGGTCAATAGCAGCAGGACGATAGATGTCGGCCGCGATCATTAAAGGACGAGCATCCTCTTCTTTTTTGAGTTTGTTGGCAAGTTTACCTGCAAAAGTTGTTTTACCAGCCCCTTGCAAACCAACCATCATGATAATAGTTGGGATTTTTGGAGACTTGATAATCTCAGCTGTATCAGAACCAAGAACTTCCGTCAACTCCTCATTAACAATCTTGATGATTTGTTGAGCTGGATTGAGGGTATCAATGACTTCATGCCCGACCGCACGTTCACGAATTTTTTTGATAAAATCCTTTAACTACAGGCAAAGCAACGTCGGCTTCTAAAAGAGCTAGACGAATTTCCTTGGTTGCTTCTTGGATATCACTCTCGGTGATTTTTCCTTTTTTACGTAGATTTTTAAAGACGTTCTGCAAACGTTCTGTTAAATTTTCAAATGCCATATTTATTCCTCTTATTCTCTATTGTCAATACTTGTTAAAATCTCAACTTGCTCTTGGAGAAAAGCATCTTCTGGATAGCGCTCAATGATCTGATCAAAAATCTGACTGCGGACAATGTAGTCAGAGTACATATGAAGCTTCATCTCATAGTCTTCCAGAATCTTTTCTGTTCGTTTGATATTATCATAAACAGCCTGACGACTAACACCGAAATTCTTCAGCGATTTCAGCTAAACTATAGTCGTCTGCATAGTAGAGTTCGATATAGTTCATCTGCTTATCAGTCAAAAGGGCTGCATAAAATTCAAACAGAGCATTCATTCGATTGGTTTTTTCAATTTCCATAAGATTTATTATACCAAAAAATAGCTTGAACTGCTAGTAATGGATTGATTTTAAACACAAGTCAGAAAAAGGACTTTTAACGGTTATTTTCTGACTAAGAAACCTTTTTTTGGTATAATGGAGTGTATTATAATGTTTTAGAAAGAGGTTCTTATGAAAGAATTAGAAACCGTGTTAGAGCAACGTTTTGGGCTTGTTTTTTCAGATAAACAGTTACTTGAAACAGCTTTTACTCACACTAGTTACGCCAATGAGCACCGCCTCTTAAAAATTTCACACAATGAACGCTTGGAATTTTTAGGAGACGCTGTTCTGCAATTATTGATTTCAGAATATCTGTACCAAAAATATCCTAAAAAACCAGAAGGTGACCTGTCTAAACTCCGTGCCATGATTGTACGTGAAGAGAGTTTGGCTGGTTTTGCCCGTGACTGCCAGTTTGACCAGTTTATCAAGCTAGGAAAGGGAGAGGAAAAATCTGGAGGCCGTAATCGAGATACCATCTTGGGAGATGCTTTCGAAGCCTTTTTGGGTGCCCTGCTTTTAGATAAGGATCTACTTACGGTAAAAGAGTTTATCTACCAGGTCATGATACCGAAGGTTGAGGCTGGTGATTTTGAGATGATTAAAGACTACAAGACTCACCTCCAAGAATTACTCCAAGTCAATGGTGATGTTGATATTCGTTATCAGGTGATTTCAGAAATCGGACCTGCCCATGATAAGATGTTTGAGGTTGAAGTCCTTGTCGAGGGTCAAAGTTTAGGTAGGGGTCAAGGACGATCTAAAAATTGGCCGAACAAGAAGCCGCTAAAAATGCAGTTGAGGAAGGACTGGATTCATGTATTTAAAGGAAATTGAGATTCAGGGATTTAAGTCCTTTGCTGATAAGACCAAGGTTGTTTTTGACCAAGGAGTAACAGCAGTTGTAGGACCCAATGGTTCTGGAAAATCTAACATCACAGAAAGTTTACGCTGGGCTCTTGGGGAATCCAGTGTCAAAAGTCTTCGTGGTGGGAAGATGCCTGATGTTATCTTTGCAGGGACAGAAAGTAGAAAACCATTAAACTATGCTTCTGTAGTTGTTACTCTAGATAATCAGGACGGTTTCATCAAGGATGCAGGACAGGAAATCAAGGTGGAGCGTCATATCTATCGTACTGGGGATAGTGAATACAAGATTGATGGGAAAAAAGTCCGTCTTCGTGATATTCATGATCTTTTCTTAGATACAGGACTTGGGCGCGACTCCTTCTCTATTATTTCTCAAGGGAAGGTCGAAGAAATCTTTAACTCTAAGCCTGAGGAACGCCGTGCTATCTTTGAAGAAGCAGCTGGAGTTTTAAAATATAAAACTCGTCGCAAAGAGACGGAAAGTAAACTGCAACAAACTCAAGATAATTTAGACCGCTTGGAAGACATCATCTATGAGTTAGACAATCAAATCAAGCCCTTAGAAAAGCAAGCAGCAACAGCTCGTAAATTCATGGACTTGGACGGTCAGCGTAAAGGTATCTACTTGGATGTTCTAGTTGCACAAATTCAAGCCAATAAGGCTGAATTGGATCTAACAGAAGAAGAATTAAACCAAGTCCAAGAACTGTTGACTAGTTATTATCAAACGCGAGTCACTAGAACTTGAGAATCAATCTCTCAAGAAGCAGAGACAAGATTTACAAGCAGAGATGGCTAAAGATCAAACTAGTTTGATGGATTTGACTGCTCTAATCAGTGATTTAGAACGTAAGTTAGCCTTGTCTAAACTGGAGACAGAGCAGGTTGCTCTCAATCAACAAGAGGCTCAAGCTCGTTTAGCTAGTTTGGATGAAAAGAGAAATGCTCTTATTCAAGAGAAGGAAGAAAAAGAAGCAAATCTCAGTCAGTTAGAAGCAAATCTAGCAGTCAATACCAAGGAGCTCAATCGTTTAGAAGCTGAGTTGTTAGCTTTTTCTGATGATCCAGATCAAATGATTGAGCAATTGCGTGAACGTTTTGTGGCTTTCTTACAGGAAGAAGCGGATGTCTCTAACCAATTAACAAGGATTGAAAATGACCTTGAAAATAGTCGCCAACAGACTCAGAAACAAGAAGAACAATTAGAATCCTTGAAGGAACAATTGGCTTCTGCCAAGTCCAAGGCTAGTGAGCAAGAGGCTGCTCTTAAAATCAGCTAAAAGAAAGAAAGTACAGACCTTACTTGCTGACTATCAGACCAATGCTAAACAGGAAGAAGAACAAAAGCAGGCTTATCAAAGTCAGCAAAATCAACTCTTTGACCGTTTGGATAGTCTGAAAAACAAACAGGCCAAGGCGCAAAGTCTGGAAAATCATTCTTAAAAACCATAGTAATTTTCTATGCGGGTGTTAAGAGTGTTCTACAAGAAAAAAATCGCCTGGGCGGTATTATCGGAGCAGTTAGTGAACATTTAACCTTTGATGTTCGTTATCAGACAGCTCTTGAAATTGCCCTCGGGGCAAGTAGCCAACATATCATCGTTGAAGATGAACAGGCTGCGACTAAGGCTATCGACTTCCTTAAACGAAATCGAGCTGGTCGTGCGACTTTCCTACCTTTGACAACTATTAAGGCTCGTAGCATTTCAGGTCAGAATCAAGATGTGATTGCCTCAAGTCCAGGTTTTCTTGGAATGGCAGATGAATTGGTTACTTTTGATGCCCAGCATGAAGCTATTTTTAATAACTTGCTTGCTACAACAGCAATCTTTGATACGGTAGAGCATGCGCGTGATGCAGCTCGTAAGGTACGCTATCAAGTTCGTATGGTTACGCTAGATGGTACAGAATTGCGAACAGGTGGTTCTTATGCTGGTGGTGCCAATCGTCAAAATAACAGCATTTTCATTAAACCTGAATTGGAGCAGTTGCAAAAAGAGATTGCTCAAGAAGAGAAGCTCCTTGGTCAGGAAGAAGAAAATCTGAAGTCAGTTCAAGAAGCCTTGAATGCACTTAGTCAAACTTTGGAGACCATTAAGTCCCAGGGAGAGCAAGCTCGTATTCAGGAACAAGGTTTGTACCTTGCTTATCAACAAACTTGCCAGCAAGTCGAAGAACTCGAAACACTCTTGAAACTTCAGGAGAAAAGAATTAAACAATCTTAGAGGTGGAGATTGGCAAGCTGAAAAGGAAAAATACCAGGAACGTCTCGCAATTATTGCAACTGAAAAACAAAAGCTGGAGTCTGAGATTGAAGAAATCAAGTCCAATAAAAATGCGATTCAGGAACGTTACCAAAACTTACAGGAAAAACTGTCCCAAGAACGTCTTCTCAAAAGACAGAAATGATAGGGCGAAAAACGTTACGAAGTTGCAGATATTGAACGGATTAACAAAGAGCTTGAATACCTTGATATGGAGCAAGATGAAATCGAACGCCTTCTCCAAGAAAAGGTAGACAATCTTGAAAAGGTTGATACAGAACTTTTGACCAAGCAGGAAGCAGAAGCCAAGAGTCAGAAGGAAGAAATTCAACAAGGGACTCATTCGTAAGCAGTTTGAACTGGATGATATTGAAGGTCAATTGGATGATATTGCTAGTCATTTAGAACAAGCTCGTCAGCAAAATGAAGAATGGATTCGTAAGCAAACACGTGCAGAAGCAACCAAAGAGAAGATTACGGACCGCCTTCGCTATCTTCAAGGTCAACTGACTGAAGAATACCAGATTAGTTATACGGAAGCTTTAGAACAAGCCAATCCATAGAAGATTTGGCTGTCGCTGAACAAAGAGGTCAAGGATTTGGAAAAATCCATTCGTTCACTTGGTCCAGTCAATTTGGATGCTATTGAACAGTTTGACGAAGTTCACGAACGCTTTGGAATTCTTGAAATAGTCAGCGAGATGACATTCTTTCTGCTAAAAATCTTCTTCTTGAAACCATTACAGAGATGAATGATGAAGTGAAAGGAACGCTTTAAATCAACATTTGAAGCTATTCGTGAGTCCTTTAAAGTGACCTTTAAGCAGATGTTTGGTGGTGGTCAAGCAGATCTAATTCTGACAGAAGGAGATTTATTGACTGCAGGTGTCGAAATCTCTGTGCAACCGCCAGGTAAGAAAATCCAATCCCTCAACCTCATGAGTGGTGGAGAAAAGGCTTTGTCAGCTCTAGCTTTGCTCTTCTCAATCATTCGTGTTAAGACCATTCCATTTGTAATCCTAGATGAGGTAGAGGCCGCACTTGATGAAGCAAACGTTAAACGCTTTGGAGATTATCTTAACCGATTTGACAAGGATAGCCAGTTTATCGTTGTTACCCACCGTAAGGGAACCATGGCAGCAGCAGACTCTATTTATGGGGTAACCATGCAAGAATCTGGTGTTTCTAAGATTGTCTCTGTTAAACTAAAAGATTTAGAAAATATGGATGCTTAGTTTGTTTTCAATATAACATTTCAAACTAGAGCATGTAGAATGACCTTCAAGAAGTCAGAAAGGTTACAAAAATAAATTGAGGAGCTTACATGGATTTTGACCTATTCCTAATGATTTGTAATTATATTGGGACTATAGCCTTTGCGGCGTCAGGAGCCATCAAAGGATTTGGTAAACGTTTAGATATTTTTGGCATTAGTTTATTGGCAATTGTAACGGCAGTAGGCGGGGGTATTTTAAGAGATTCTATTATCAGTCGTTTTCCCTCCGCTCTCGCAGATCCTGGACCGATTTATGTCTCTATTCTAGTAGCTGTTATTATGTATGCCTTTGTGACGTCAAAACAAGCCAATGCTAGTCAAGAAAAAAAATTCTATAAGTGGCTGAGAGAAGCTTATCTTATCTTTGACTCTATCGGTCTGATTATCTTCTCCTTAATTGGGGCAACAGCCTTAGCTGATAGTAAATTGAACTTGATGTCTGCAGGAATTTTGGCCTGTTTAACAGGAGCAGGTGGTGGTATCATCCGAGATCTCTTGATTAATGAAGTCCCAAGTGTTCTAAAAGAGGACATCTATGCCCTTCTATCTTTTGTAATTGGCGTTATTTATTACTGGTTGGCCTTTGTCCTTCACTTTCCAAGAATCACTGCTTTTATCATTCTCTCAATTGTCGGTTTTGTGATTCGACTCTGTATTATCAAGTTTAAGCTCTCTTTGCCAAATATGGATAAAAAGACTTGGAATTGATTGATGGTAGGAAAGCTCAATCACTCGATTGAGAAATATTTTATAAATTACAAGTTTAATCAAGCGTCTAATCTCGTATGGATTAGGCGCTGTTTTATTTTTGCAAATACGGGAAATATTTGATGAAATTAATATTTTTTGGTATTATATCTAAAATTTTAAATAAGATAGGAGCTACAATGAGTAATTTAAAGAATTCAGTCGATTTTATTAAAGAAATAGAGAAGTTAAAGTCAGTAACAAGATTTAATAGAACTCTTGATGGAAGATTTGAAAATAGTGCCGAGCATTCTTGGCAAGGTGCTATAGCTGCTATAGTTCTTCAAGATTATTATCCTGAAAAGTTGAAAATGGAAAAAGTTATTTCTATGTTATTGATTCATGATTTAGGTGAGATTTATGCCGGAGATACTTGGGTTTTTGATGATGAAAAAAAGGTTCATTCTCATGATAGAGAGTTAGAATCTATAGAAAAAACAATGAGCCTCCTTCCAGAAGAGAAATATTTGAATATGAAAAATTTGTGGTTGGAATTTGAAAAAGGGCAGAGTGCTGAAGCAAGATATGCAAGAGTGATCGATGCATTGCTACCACTGATAAATCACTTAGAAGTGTCAGAATTAAATTATAACCCTGATAATATCAGTGCAGACATGGTATTAGATAAAAAAAAGTTCATAAAAAGTGAATCAGAAGAATTATGGAAACTGACGGAAGATTTGATTCAGGAAAGTGTGGAGAGGGGCTTATATTTATAATAACGACCGGCTCTAAATATAGAGAAAGCCTTGGAATAAGCTGTTTCCAAGGCTTTTTAGCTATCAATAGATACAAGAAAAAATTGTCAGAGTAGATGATTATTATTAGATACCATTATTTTGTAAAACTCTAAACTATATGTTATTAAAGACAGATTGTATTGAGTACTGAATTATACAAAAATTACTAATGGATTGAGAATTTTGTATTTGATTATACTGTAGAGAATATTAGTCAAATAAAATTGTTTTGTTTTCACTAATGCATTTCTTATTATCATCCCAATGGTTAATACTTTCAAAGCTTCCTTTTCTTAAATAAAGGGGTAGCCTTTTTCTGATTTCATCTTGCATTGGTATTTTATCGATTTCTTTTAGATTCCACCATTTTGGCTCACCTTCATCAGATGTGCTTAGTTCACCAGTAAACTGAGTACACAAAAAGTCATAGAAGACAAATCTCTCATTTCCGATTGAATTAGTAAAGCCTGAAATTCCTTTTAATTCAAGATTTAATGCAGTGAGTCCAGTCTCTTCTTTAAGTTCCCGTAATGCAGCTTCAAAAAAACTTTCAGGAAATTCAACTTTTCCCCCCGGTGGAATCCAGCCAGGAAAATTATCGTGCTGTCTATTAAGTAATAAAATTTCTTGATTTTTCAAAACGCAAATATTAACCCAGTTTTTGATTTTTTCAGTCATATTATCAACCTCCAACAAGTATTTTTTCATATGTTAGACTATATGTCAAGAACTATATACTATTCTAATTGTGACAAATGTGCGTCGACCAAAGATTGATAATTTTTACGCAATAGCTGATTAGTTATCAGAATAGAATTTAATCAAGATTTTTGGTAGACAGGTGTTGAGAGGTTGTATATAAAAGAAGGCAAGCAAATCAGCCTGGTCTTTAAATGGCGCTACGGATTGATTTTTAGTATACTAAGGCGTGTCAATCCTGCACGTCTTTTTTCCTTTTTCTATGGTATAATAGAAGATAGATTTATAACTGGAGAATATGAGTATTTATGATTAAACTAGTCGCAACTGATATGGACGGGACTTTTTTGGATGAAGCTGGCCAATTTGATATGGAGCGCTTAAAAAAGCTCCTCCATTCTTATAAAGAAAAAGGAATTTACTTTGCTGTAGCTTCTGGCCGCGGTCTTTTGTCGCTTGAAAAGCATTTTGCGGATGTCAAAGATGAGATTATTTTTATCGCCGAAAATGGTAGTCTCGTTCGCTTTCATGGACAAGACCTCTATGAAGCGACCATGCCTAGAAATTTTTACTTATCAACATTTGAAAAGCTAAAGACTTCACCTTATTTTGATGAAAAGAAGATGCTCTTGACTGGTAAGAAAGCTTGTTATGTTTTAGATACTGTAGATGAAACCTATCTCATGTTTAGTCATCATTACAATGAGAATATTCAAAAAGTAGCCAAACTTGAAGATATCACCGATGAGATTTTCAAATTCACAACTAACTTTACAGAAGAGACAGTAGAAGCTGGCGAAGCTTGGGTCAATGAACATGTTCCTGGTGTTAAGGCAATGACGACAGGTTTTGAATCCATTGATATTGTTCTTGATTATGTGGACAAGGGAGTTGCGATTGTCGAATTGGCTAAGAAGTTAAATCTGGATATGGACCAAGTGATGGCCTTCGGTGACAATCTCAATGACCTTCACATGATGCAAGTTGTAGGGCACCCAGTCGCACCTGAAAATGCTCGTCCAGAGATTTTGGAACTTGCCGAAACAGTTATCGGTCATCATAAGGACCAATCAGTTATCGCTTATATGGAGGGGTTATAATGGCAGATATTAAATTAATTGCCCTAGACTTAGATGGAACCTTTGCTGACGACAGACAAGAAATTAACTGATCGTACCAAGGCAACTTTAAAGGCTGCGCGTGAACAAGGGTGTCAAGGTAGTCCTAACAACTGGACGTCCCTCTCAAGGCCATGGATTTCTTCCTTAAAGAGCTTGGAACAGATGGCCATGATGACGAATATACTATCACATTCAACGGTGGATTGGTTCAGAAAAAAATACAGGTGAGATTCTTGATAAGACAGTCTTTTTCCATTGATGATGTGAGCACGTATTTATGAAGAAACTGAAAAAAACTAGGAATCTCCCTTTAGATGCAATTTCAGAAGGAACAGTTTACCAGATTCAGTCTGACCAAGAAAGTTTATATGCTCAGTTTAACCCGGCTCTAACTTTTTGTTCCAACTGCTTTTGAAGATTTGTCTAGTCAGGTAACATACAATAAATGTGTGACTGCCTTTCCTCAGGAACCTTTGGATGCGGCTATTCAGAAAGATTTCACCAGAATTATTCGATCAATATGAAATTTTTTTAAATCACGTGAACTCTTGCTAGAATGGTCACCAAAGAATGTTCATAAGGCGACAGGATTATCTAAACTAATTGAACACCTGGGAATTGACCGAAGTCAAGTCATGGCTTGTGGAGATGAGGCTAATGACCTTTCGATGATTGAGTGGGCCGGTCTCGGTGTCGCTATGCAAAAATGCTGTGCCAGCAGTTAAGGCTGTGGCAAATGTGGTAACACCAATGACTAATGACGAAGAAGCTGTCGCCTGGGCAATTGAAAAAAATATGTACTGAAGGAGAACTAAAGAATGGGATTATTTGACCGTTTATTTGGAAAAAAATAGAAGAACCTAAAAATTGAAGATGTTGTCAAAGAAGCTCTAGAAAACATTGATTTATCGGATGATAGCGAGCAAACTGAGACGCTAGAATCTGAAAAATATCGAAGTCAAAAGAGCAAGATGGGACTGTCGTAGCCGGAAGAAAAGTGATGAAGACTTATTTGAAGCAGAGGTTGACGAAGAAACTATTGTCGAATCAGTTGACGAAGTGAAGGTTTCTCGAGAAGAGTTAAATCAAGTCCAAGAGGCCGATAGTCCTCAAGAGGAATTGACTCATGTTGAAGAAATTCCTTCAAATGATAGTGACGAGGAAGAAATTGTTCAGCCTCAATCTGACGAAGCAGAAACAGAGTTTTTTGAAGAAGAGGAAGCAAACCAAGCAATTGAAGAAACTCCTCAAGTGCAAGAGACTGTACAGGAAAAATATGACCGCAGTCTCAAGAAAACTCGTACGGGATTTGGTGCCCGTTTAAATGCCTTCTTCGCTAATTTCCGATCAGTTGATGAAGAATTCTTTGAAGAATTAGAAGAACTACTCATCATGAGTGACGTTGGTGTCCAGGTGGCTTCAAATCTTACAGAAGAATTGCGTTATGAAGCCAAGCTTGAAAATGCTAAGAAACCTGATGCCCTTCGTCGTGTTATCATCGAAAAATTGGTGGAGCTATACGAAAAAGGATGGGCAACTATAACGAAAGCATTAATTTTCAAGATGGTTTGACTGTCATGCTCTTTGTAGGTGTTAATGGTGTCGGAAAAACAACTTCTATCGGTAAATTGGCACATCGATACAAACAAGCTGGTAAAGAAAGTTATGCTTGTTGCTGCTGATACCTTCCGTGCGGGTGCGGTTGCTCAGTTAGCAGAATGGGGGCGTCGTGTAGATGTTCCTGTCGTTACTGGTCCTGAGAAGGCAGATCCAGCTAGTGTTGTCTTTGATGGGATGGAACGAGCAGTAGCAGAAGGTATTGACATTCTCATGATTGATACAGCTGGCCGTCTACAAAACAAAGAAAACTTAATGGCAGAATTGGAAAAGATTGGTCGTATCATCAAACGTGTCGTGCCAGAAGCACCTCATGAAACCTTCCTAGCTCTTGATGCGTCAACTGGGCAAAACGCTCTTGTACAAGCTAAAGGATTCTCAAAAATTACTCCTGTTACAGGAATTGTCTTAACAAAAATTGACGGGACTGCCCGAGGTGGGGTTGTTCTTGCTATCCGTGAAGAGCTGAATATCCCTGTTAAGTTGATTGGATTTGGTGAAAAAATCGATGATATCGGTGAGTTCAATTCTGAGAACTTTATGAAGGGCCTTCTAGAAGGTTTGCTATAAAAGAAAATCCTGCAAGAATTCTTGCAGGATTGTTTTTGATTATTCTAAACGACCATCTTTACGATAGGCGATATCTGGTTGCCATGTCCATTTAGCACCGTATTTTTCAAGGAGATCAAAGCTAGCTTGAGGTCCCATGCTACCAGCCTTGTAGTCATGAAAGTGGAGCACCATTTTCAGCCCAAAGCTTTTCGATACGGTCAATCAATTTCCATGATGCACTCACTTCATCCCAGTGGCTAAAGTTTGTTGAGTTATTGTTCAAAACATCATAGATTAGTTTTTCATATGGGTCTGGTGAAGCACCTGTTGCAGTCGCATCTGTTCGATAGTCAAGCGAATTATGTGCAAGGTAAACTCTTCTCCAACTTCTTTACCGTTAAGGCTGAGAGAGAATCCTTCTGTTGGTTGGATATAGATGGTCAGAACATTTGGTGCTAGAGGTTCTCCAAAGATTGAATCCATTTGTTTGAAGACAATGTTTACGTGTGTTCCTTTTTCAGTTAGGCGTTTACCTGTACGGAAGAAGAAAGGTACATCACGGAAGCGATCGGTATCTACAAAGAAGGCACCTGAAGCGAAGGTTTCTGTCATTGATTCTGGGTTGACATTTGGTTCGCTGCGGTAAGAAATGTACTTCATGCCATCAACTTTACCAGAACGATATTGACCACGGATGAAGTGCTCTTTAAGTTCCTCATCTGTAGGGTGGTAAAGGTTCTTGAAGACCTTGATTTTCTCTGCGCGAATGTCATCCTTTGTAAAGCTTGCAGGCTTGTCCATAGCAAGGAGTGACAGAAGCTGAAGTGTGTGGTTTTGAACCATATCACGAAGGGCACCAGACTCATCATAGTAGCCACCACGTTCTTCAACACCTAGACGTTCTGCAAAGGTAATCTGAACATTATCGATGTGCTCACGATTCCAAACATTTTCAAAGATCATATTGGCAAAACGAATGGCAAAGATACTCTGAATCATTTCCTTACCAAGATAGTGGTCGATACGATAGATTTGCTCTTCGTTAAAAGTAGCTAGAAGTTCTTCGTTTAGTTTGCTTGCAGTCTCATAATCCGTACCGAAAGGTTTTTCAACAATCAAACGTTCAAAGCCCTTACCGTCAACGATTTGCTCCGACTTGAGGTGTTTGGCAATGGTACCAAAGAATTGAGGTGCCATTGAGAGGAAGAAAGAGCTTGTTGTGTTCAGTTTGATACTTTTTCATTTAACTCAGCCTGAAGCTTTTGCGTAATTCGATATAGTGCTCAGTGTCATTAACATCGTGACTTTGATAGTAAAAATGACTAGCAAAAGCTTGAGCCTCTTCTGCGCTATCTGCCAAGTCTAAAATAGATTCGACAACAACAGATTCGAAATATTCCTTACTCCAAGGTCTACGAGCAGTTCCAATAACAGCAAAATGATCAGAAAGATTACCTGATTTATAAAGTCTAAAGAGTGAAGGGTAGAGCTTGCGTTTAGCCAAATCTCCACTAGCACCAAAAATTGTAACAATAACTTTAGATGACATCCAGCTACCTAATTTCTATTTACTTTCCTAGATATCCTAGGCATGAGGAATCCCCATTTTCATACCCTTTATTTTATCATAATTTTCTAAAAAATCCAAAATTCCAATACAAGTGAGAAAAAAACTGCAAGGGTAAACCTTGCAGTTTTTTAAGCGTTGAGGACCTTGTCCAAAAATTCTTTTAGACGAGGGTGTTGTGGGTTATCAAAGATTTGATCAGGTGTACCATCTTCTAGGAATTCACCGTCTGCTGTAAAGATAACTCGATTGGCAACCTTACGAGCAAATCCCATTTCGTGGGTTACGATGATCATGGTCATGCCTTGTTCAGCCAACTCTTTCATAACATTCAGAACGTCGCCGACCATCTCAGGGTCAAGGGCAGAAGTTGGTTCGTCAAAGAGCATGATATCTGGATTCATAGCCAAACCGCGAGCGATAGCCACACGTTGTTTTTGACCACCGGATAGACTTTCAGGATTGGCATTGGCCTTGTCAGCAAGCCCAACTTTTTCAAGGAGTTCCATACCCAATTTTTCAGCTTCAGCCTTAGTCATTAACTTATGTTCTACAGGAGCGAAAGTGATATTTTCCAATACAGTCATATGTGGAAAGAGATTGAAGTGCTGGAACACCATTCCGATATTTTCACGAACATGGTCTACGTTGGTAGATTTATCCGTCAAATCATAGCCATTAACTGTGATGCTTCCTTTTGTTCCTTCTTCGAGGAGATTTAAGCTACGCAAGAAAGTTGACTTACCTGAACCAGAAGGTCCAATGATACAAACAACATCTCCTTCATAGAATTTCGCTGAAATTCCTTTAAGGACTTTGTTTTTACCATATTGTTTATGTAAGTTATGAACGTCAATTTTTAATTTTGCCATTATTGAATCCTCTTTTCTAAGCGTTTCGCTAATCTAGTTAGAAGAGTGATAATCACAAGGTAGAAGACTGCGAGAATTGCATACATTTTGAAACTTTGGTAGTTACGAGCAATGATAATCTTACCAGTTTGGAAGAGTTCTACCAGACCGATTGCAGATACGATTGTTGTATCTTTAAGAGCGATAACAAATTGGTTGACGAAGTTTGGAAGCATGAGCTTGGTTGCTTGTGGCAAGACAATCTTACGCATGGTTTTTCCATATGAAATACCAAGACTTCGACTGGCTTCCATTTGCCCAACAGGAACGGCCTTGATACCACCACGAACAATTTCAGCAATGTAGGCAGCTGAGTTTAGGGAAAGTGCGATTGTACCAGCGACAAAGTCGTTGATTGGACTTTGTTGACCTGTAAGAGATTCGATAAAAGTTAGGAATTCCCCAGAAAATAAAGGCTGCAAGAATCATCAGTGGAATACCACGGATAACGTCAACGAAAATCTCTGAAATCAAACGAAGTGATTTATAAGGGCTGACGCTAAACATACCAAAGATAATTCCGATGAAAATCGCAATTACAAATGAAATAAGTGCTAATGAGAGAGTAATTCCAAGTCCGCTGAGAAGTTGTTTGTAGTTGTTTTTCAACAAGCCCCAGATAGTTGTTTCATCAGCAGTTGAACTTGTAGTAGTAGAATCGCTAGCTAGATACTTATCAAGGATTTTTTGGAATTCTCCATTTGCCTTAAGGTTTGCAAGCCCTTTGTTGAAACTTTCTCTAGCAATTCTGGATTGCTTCCTTTTTTTACTGCAAAAGCAGTTTCACCAATTGGAGTACCTGCGATTGGTGTTTTTAACTTTTGTCCTTGACTAATAGAATATTTAATAACAGGTTCGTCGTCCATAACGGCATCAATTGAACCAGTGTTTAAGCTATCATACATAGATGCAGCATCGGAAAAAGTTTTGATCTTGTAACCGTACTTGCTTTGATTCTCTGTTAGGAAGGTTTGTGAAGCAGTACCATTTTTCACACCTACAGTCTTACCGTTCAAATCTTCATAAGAAGAAATGGTACTTGATTCTTTAACACCAAGAATAGTATTTGCTGTATAGTAAGAATCAGAGAAATCAAAAGTTTCTTTACGAGCATCAGTCACTGACATACCTGCAATGATACCGTCTGCTTGTCCAGATTGGACTGCGTTAATAGCAGCATCAAAACCTGGATTGGTAATCTCGATTTCAAAACCTTGGTCTTCAGCGATTGCCTTGATTAGATCCATATCGATACCAGTGTATTGATTGCTTGAGTCTTGGAAAACAAATGGCGCAAAAGATGAGTCACTGGCGATAACATACTTGGTTTTTTCTGTGTCAGCTTTTACTATTCCTAGTGAAAGAATAGGAAATAAAATAAGCAAACAAGCTAGAATTTTTTTCTTCATGTGATGTCTCCTTTCAAGATATTTTCAAATTATATCAAAAAAGTTGAAGAAGGGCAAATATTTTATATTTCTATGTAATAAAATATAACATAGAACAAAATGAGGGTGTCTGTTGAGAAACAGAAACTCTTTCCTTTTTATGGTAAAATAGAAGGATAGAAAATGTGTATGAGGCTATTATGATAAATCGAATTACAGACAACAAATTTAAACTTGTATCCAAATACCAACCGTCTGGGGATCAACCGCAGGCCATTGAGCAGTTGGTGGATAATATTGAGGGTGGAGAAGAAGGCTCAAATCTTGATGGGGGCGACTGGTACGGGGAAGACCTATACCATGAGCCAGGTCATTGCCCAAGTTAATAAGCCAACCCTAGTCATTGCCCACAATAAAACCCTAGCGGGCCAGCTCTATGGGGAGTTTCAAGGAATTTTTCCCAGAAAATGCGGTCGAGTATTTCGTATCTTACTATGATTATTACCAGCCAGAAGCCTATGTGCCTTCAAGCGATACTTATATAGAAAAAGACAGTTCAGTCAATGATGAAATTGATAAACTTCGTCACTCAGCAACATCAGCTCTCTTGGAGCGTAATGACGTTATCATTGTAGCATCTGTTTCTTGTATCTATGGTTTGGGTTCTCCCTAAAGAATACGCTGATAGCGTGGTAAGTTTGCGTCCAGGGCTTGAGATTTCTCGAGATAAACTGCTCAATGATTTGGTGGATATTCAGTTTGAGCGCAATGACATTGATTTCCAGCGTGGAAGATTCCGTGTACGTGGGGATGTGGTGGAGATTTTCCCAGCCTCTCGTGACGAGCATGCCTTTCGTGTTGAGTTCTTTCGGGAGATGAAATTGATCGTATCCGTGAAGTCGAAGCTCTAACTGGTCAAGTTCTGGGCGAAGTGGATCATTTGGCGATTTTCCCAGCCACTCACTTTGTGACCAATGACGACCACATGGAAGTAGCTATTGCTAAGATTGAGGCTGAGTTGGAGGAGCAGTTAGCTATCTTTGAGAAGGAAGGTAAGCTCCTCGAAGCGCAACGCTTGAAACAACGAACAGAATACGATATCGAGATGCTTCGTGAGATGGGTTATACAAACGGGGTTGAAAACTACTCACGTCACATGGATGGACGAAGCGAAGGAGAGCCACCGTACACCCTTCTTGATTTCTTCCCTGATGATTTTTTGATTATGATTGATGAGAGCCACATGACCATGGGACAGATCAAGGGCATGTACAATGGGGACCGTTCTCGTAAGGAAATGTTGGTTAATTATGGTTTCCGTTTGCCATCTGCCTTGGATAATCGTCCTCTTCGTCGTGAAGAGTTTGAAAGTCATGTTCACCAGATTGTCTATGTTTCAGCGACACCTGGTGATTATGAACACGAGCAGACTGACACCGTTATTGAGCAAATCATTCGTCCGACTGGTCTTTTGGATCCAGAAGTGGAAGTGCGCCCAACTATGGGACAGATTGATGACCTCTTAGGTGAAATCAATGCCCGTGTTGAAAAGAACGAACGTACCTTTATTACAACCTTGACCAAGAAAATGGCTGAAGACTTTGACTGACTACTTCAAAGAAATGGGGATCAAGGTCAAATACATGCACTCGGATATCAAGACTTTGGAGCGAACAGAGATTATCCGTGACCTGCGTTTGGGTGTTTTTGATGTCTTGGTAGGAATTAACCTCCTTCGTGAAGGGATTGACGTTCCATGAAGTTAGTCTAGTTGCTATTCTCGATGCGGACAAGGAAGGTTTCCTTCGTAATGAGCGTGGACTCATTCAGACCATTGGTCGTGCTGCCCGTAATAGTGAGGGGCATGTCATCATGTATGCTGACACTATGACTCAGTCTATGCAACGTGCCATTGATGAAACGGCTCGTCGTCGTAAAATCCAGATGGCTTATAATGAAGAACACGGTATCGTGCCACAAACCATTAAGAAGGAAATCCGTGACCTGATTTCTGTAACCAAGGCAGTTGCCAAGGAAGAGGACAAGGAAGTCGATATCAATAGCCTTAACAAACAAGAACGTAAAGAACTTGGTTAAGAAACTGGAAAAACAAATGCAAGAAGCCGTCGAAGTGCTTGACTTTGAATTAGCCGCCCAAATCCGTGATATGATGTTGGAAGTCAAGGCGTTGGATTGAGTAGACTCTTCAGTCTAGTTTAATTAGCTAAATTGCTATGTCATTCTGTCAGTTGTCTATATTATGAAGAAAACGGTAAAAATGAATAAAAGAAATTCAAATACAAAAAAGAATATATCAAGGAGAGAAAGTTTTCAGCTCTGGCTAGATGCTCATAAATTTTTAGGATTCTTCTTGATCCTCGGTCTTATCCTAGCAATAGGACTAGGTTTCGATCTTATTTTTAAAAGTCTTCCAATTCCTTCGCCATACAGAGATATCAACTATAGTTTTCCAATATATATAAATCTTTTTTGTCTGGTCTATCGATTATTTGACTATTGGTTCCTAGACTTGACTAGGACAAGAATGACGATAAAAAGATATGCAGATTTATTTATCTATCTTAATAGTATCGGTTTAATAGTTCATCTCTTTATTGGGATTGGTGGGAAAAATAGTAAAGGGATTTTACCTTCTCTCTTATCTCTAGATCACCGCTATATTTGGTTTCCTATAGCAACCTATCTGGTCTTTTTTACTGTAGCTGCTTTAACGATATTGTTTATGAAATTTATTGAAAAGAAAAGGAGTCAATCATGAGAAAACATCTAACTATATTTAAGATTCTTTACCTTATGTTTCTTGTATTTGTCCTGATTCATTTTATCTTAGGCTTGTTCGGTTTTGCTTTTACACCTATTGTGTGGAACATCTGGTTATTTAGTCTTTGCCTTACTTTATTTATCCATCCGTGGACTATCTTCTATAAAACTAGAATCTTTCAATGGCATCATCTGATTTTTCAGGCTCTCAGTGGATTCTTTGCTCTTTTAATCTGGTTGATGATATTCTTTTTCCTATCTTTTATTCCAGACTCAGCCATGCCTATCAGTATAGACTATCAAGTTAATAGTAAAGACAAAGAGATAAGGATTAATAGGGGATTTTTTCTTGATGATATTCGAGAGTATCACGACTGGATTAATCCTTTGATTATGAAATCTAAAGTTAAGTACATGATAGAAAATTAACCCTTAGAAAGTGAATCCTATGTCTCGAGCACAATTAACGATTTTAACAAATATTTGTATGATTGAAGATCTAGAAAAGCAGCGCGTGGTTATGCAGTATCGATCACCCGAAAGCAACCATTGGTCTGGCTATGCCTTTCCAGGAGGCCATGTTGAAAATGGAGAGGCTTTTACAGAGTCAGTTATTCGTGAAATATACGAGGAAACAGGTCTGACGATTCAAAATCCTCAACTTGTCGGCATTAAAATTGGCCCTTAGATACAGGTGAGCGTTATATTGTCTTTTGTTACAAGGCTACTGAGTTCTCTGGTACCCTTCGTTCTTCAGACGAAGGAGAAGTTTCCTGGGTACAAAAAGACCAGATTCCAAATTTGGATCTGGCCTATGATATGCTACCTTTGATGGAGATGATGGAAGCTCCAGACAAGTCTGAATTTTTCTACCGTCATCGTACAGAAGACGGATGGGAAAAAGAGAACCTTCTAATCCTTTACTAAATAACCTAACTTGTCCAAGGCCTTCTCGATATAGAGGAGGTCTTGTTCGTTTTCAGCTTCGACTAGGTGATAATGGACGCCATCTGTTAATTCAGATAGGGGGCGAAAATCAGACGTCTTAACTTGGTTTAAAAAGTGCTCCACATCGCGTCTACAACTTAGTTTGAGGAGGGTTTCGATTTCCCCGTAGACAGGATGGTCAATAAGGATATTTTGAACCCGTCCTCCGTTATCAACGATAGCAAGTAATTCTTGCTCCATATCTTCCTCTTTATGTTTGACCTTAAAGAGTTTATGAACAAAAGAATTGGCTTTGTTTTCTTTATAGATATACCCACGATTGGTTGATAGAATAGGAGCACCATCTGCACGAAGCACAGCTATATCCTGAACAATAATCTGACGAGTGACATGAAAATGTTCTGCTAAGCTTTGTCCGTTTAGAGGTTTTTGAGCTTCTTTTAAGAGTTGAATAAGCGATTCTTTGCGGTCTTTAGTCATGATTTACTTTCTTAATGGCGTTTTTTTAGTGCTTTATAAACAGCTAATGCTAAGTAATAGTCTATCATACTATGAACAATAGTTCCAAAACCAACCAATACAAAGAGAACATAGAACATATTTTTTAGGTCTGTTCCTGTACTAGCATAGAAGATGATACAAGCAAAGACTTCAGCGATAGCATGTACTAAACCAAGTACAAAGTTAAAAATCAATGAAGATTTTGGATTATCTAAGGTTTGAGGATGTTTTTTTGAAGATAGAAAGCTCCCAGAGTTCCAAAAGAAGATATGAGAGAAAGCTCGAAGTACGATAACAATCGGATAACCAGCCATGAGGAATCCTAGACTAGAAGCTATAATGACAAAAATAGCCATCCAAGGAGAGAGAAACATAGCAATAAAGATGGCAACGTGGCTTCCTAGAGTGTAGGAAGCGGGTGGAATAACAATCTTGAAGGGCATCACTATGGGAATCAAAATGGCGATAGCGGTTAGCAATGCGGTTAAAGTCATGAATTGGGTTTTCTTTTGTGTATTCATAATAACTCCTTTTTATCTGTATATACAGTTGTATAGTACAATAAATTTTTGATCAAGTCAAGGGGTAAAATTACATTAAAAGAAAATTTCAGTTAAAGTATGGTAAAGAATCTATGAGAAGTCTGTAAGGTTTCAGTTTTCTAGAAAATCTTAACAAAATTTTGGATAGGTATTCAATTGACTAAAAGTAGTCATTTTCTTGAGCTCTAGCTTTGAGATTGAGATCCATCTGTGGATCATTTTATACATGATTTTAAAAAATGAGGTGTCAACTCTAAGGAATCTAGATTAAAACACTTAGAATTTTCTATATAGGGAAATAAAAAGAAAAGAAATTTTTAAAAAATAAGCAAAAAACTCTTGTTTTATCATTTACAATGTGCTATACTTATAAACGGTTTGAAAAAACTGCCTAAGACAGTAGGGGAGCAAGACTCATAAATATCCTACCGAGGACAAAACGTATCATGTAAAAAGAAGCGTATTGTACTTTCGTGTCTAGGTTTGGGCGCGTTTTTCTTTTGGAAAAATTCCCCAAGCAAAATAATTACGGAGGTGAACACACTAATGAGTGAAGCAATTATTGCTAAGAAAGCGGAACTAGTTGACGTAGTAGCTGAGAAAATGAAAGCTGCTGCATCAATCGTCGTTGTAGACGCTCGTGGTTTGACAGTTGAACAAGATACAGTTCTTCGTCGTGAGCTTCGTGGAAGCGAAGTTGAGTATAAAGTTATCAAAAACTCAATCTTACGTCGTGCAGCTGAAAAAGCTGGTCTTGAAGATCTTGCATCTGTTTTTGTTGGACCATCTGCAGTAGCATTTTCTAACGAAGATGTTATCGCACCAGCGAAAATCTTGAACGACTTTTCTAAAAACGCTGAAGCACTTGAAATCAAAGGTGGTGCAATCGAAGGCGCTGTCGCATCAAAAGAAGAAATCGTTGCTCTTGCAACTCTTCCAAGTCGCGAAGGACTTCTTTCTATGCTCCTTTCTGTACTTCAAGCGCCAGTGCGCAACGTTGCTCTTGCAGTCAAAGCGGTTGCAGACAACAAAGAAGACGCAGCTTAATCATAAGCTACGCAGCGTAGCCTAGCTACAAAAAAATATAAATTAAAATTTAAACTTATTTTGGAGGAAATAACAATGGCATTGAACATTGAAAACATTATTGCTGAAATTAAAGAAGCTTCAATCCTTGAATTGAACGACCTTGTAAAAGCTATCGAAGAAGAATTTGGTGTAACTGCAGCTGCTCCTGTAGCTGTTGCTGCAGCTGGTGCTGCTGACGCTGGTGCTGCTAAAGACTCATTTGACGTTGAATTGACAGCTGCTGGTGACAAAAAAGTTGGCGTTATCAAAGTTGTACGTGAAATCACTGGTCTTGGACTTAAAGAAGCTAAAGAACTTGTTGATGGTGCACCAGCACTTGTTAAAGAAGGCGTTGCAACAGCAGAAGCTGAAGAACTTAAAGCTAAATTGGAAGAAGCTGGAGCTTCAGTTACTCTTAAATAATAGAGCGACTACATTAGTAGCTTAAAAACATGATTAAACCGCTATTCTTAGGATTAGCGGTTTTCTTTATAATTGAAAAGAGAAAATTTATAAAGTGTCTCCAGTTGTTCCATAAGATTTTCATCATAAAGTTCTGGAGTTTGATTAGAGAACCATGTCAATCAAACTCCAACGCTCGATAAAGCGATGATGTATCTGTGGAAGGAGATTATGTTTGCTAAGGTATTTTTTGCAGAATAGTGGTACAATATCCTTAGAATAGTTCAAAATTTATCTTTGCTAGGGGAAAGGGAGATTGAACTCCCTGATGCATCCGTCTTAGTATGGGATTAATGTCCTATAAAAAGGAAATGTTATAAAGGTGATATTGATGGAAAGATATGAATTTACAGCGACAACAGCAAAATCAGATATAATAATTGGTATCCTTTTTCCCATGTTCCTCATGCTTCCTGTATTGGGAATACAGTTGGCTATATTCTATTTAAAACTGAATGATTTTTTTAAATCACAACCTCTTTTTCTTTATACGATAGTATTAGTATTTTTTGGTATTAGTTTTCTTTTAATTAAAAAAATACAAGGTAGTCTAGTGAAGAATTTTGTCGTAGAATTATCTGGAAGAAATATTAGGATTTGGTGTGATGGAAAGGAGATTGTATCAGGAGAAGTTATTTTCTGTAGGATAAAAAATAAGGAGCCTAAACTGGGGGCGAGAGCCTTAAATGTAGACATAGGCACCAAGGGGGATAACATTAAATTTCGAGTTCGGTCTAAGGAATATGAAAATTTATCATCTTCTACTTGGAATCCTCTCGGGACAAGCAAACCCTCTGATGTAGAAACGTTATTATCTTTGGGCAAAAAAATAAAAAATGCTATGGAAGAAGAAGTTTTGATAGAAGATGAAGCTTCAAAAAAACCTCGATCGTTTTGATTGAGGTTTTTAGCATATTTCTTAAACAATACCTTGTGCAATCATAGCGTTTGCTACATTTTCGAAGGTAGCGATATTAGCACCAGCCAGGTAGTCAGTACCAAGACCGTAAGTTTCAGCGGTTGTTTTAGCTGTGTTGAAGATGTTGGTCATGATGTCTTTGAGACGTCCATCAACTTCTTTTTTCGTTTCGGAGGTAATTATGCAAAAGGAAGAACAGTCATCACGTCAAATGGTGATGTGTCATCTCGTGGTTATTTTAGGTGTTGATAGTGAGAAAGCAACTCTGCTAATTGATGAAATGGAACAAACAGGTTTAATCTGATTTGATGAATTCGGGAATTTTGGAATTTTAGTCTTGGAGGGATAATCATGAAACGTATTACTGCTAATCAATTTCAGACATCAGAGCGTTATTATAAACTCCCAAAAGTCTTGTTTGAAGATTACGCTAAAAAATATGGTCACGAGAACTTTACCATGAGAAACTGGGCAGATTTTCAATACTATAAAGATAAGACGTTGGATTTGGTAATTGCGGTCACAACAGCGAAGTTTACCCTTTTTAATATCCAATCGGTGATTGATTTGACGCAAAAAGACTCTATGGACTTGAAAACGTGGGGCACTCAGAAGACTATGGTCTATCTTGTTATTCCAGGTAATGATACTACCTTTCGTTTTCTATCTGCTTTATTTTTCTCTATGGTTTTCTCCACTTTGACCAGACAGGCTGATGTGGACTTTAAAGGGTAACTGCCTATCCATGTTAGAAGCTATCTGGATGAGTTTGCTAATGTCGGAGAAATCCCAGACTTCGCCGAACAAACCTCAACAGTTAGCTCTTGGAATATGAGTCTAGTACCAATCTTGCAAAATATCGCCCAACTCTTTCTCATTTACTGGTAAGGAAATAGTGGTGATAAACTACTTGAACGTCAGACACGAGCCAGTGAGTGGTATTACCAAATTGAAAAAGGCTATAGCCAACCCAACGGCGGGACAGCACAAAGTGATCTAAAAGCACTTGAAGCTGTACGAGGAGACCTTTTTGAAAACTCTATTCCAGGAGGTGGTGATGGTATGGGTTACGCTTACGGCCAATGTACTTGGGGAGTCGCAGCCCGTATTAACCAATTGGGTCTAAAACTCAAAGGAAAAAACGGTGAGAAGATTCCAATTATCAGTACCATGGGCAATGGCCAAGATTGGTACGAACAGCCGCAAGTCTCGGTGGGGAGACAGGGACAAGTCCACAAGCAGGAGCTATTATTTCCTTTGCGGGAGGAGGACATGGCACACCAGCAGAATACGGACATGTGGCTTTCGTCGAAAAACTCTACCCAAATGGCTCATTCCTTATCTCCGAAACCAATTACAATGGCAATCCAAACTATACCTTCCGTAAATTATCTGGAGTGGATAGTAACTTGAGTTTTGCGTATACGACGAAATAAAAATGGATATGCTAACAATGACTTGATTTGTTAGCATATTGTTTTGGAGGTGGTGATATGGATTTGTTAGAGAAACCCGTTTATAATTATATTAAAAATAATCATGGAGTAATAACTTTTCGTGATATGGAAGAGCTTAACTTTTCTTATCAACAACTGAATCAATTAGTCTCAAAAGGGAAAGTGGAATCAATTGAAAGAGGTATCTATCATCTGCCAGATACCTATATCTATGACTATTTTAGTTTACAGTACCGTTTTCCAAAAGGAATTTATTCCTTAGAAATAGCACTTTGGTTACATGGTCTGTCCCTTACCATTCCATTTGAGCCTGTGATGACTTTTCCTTTCGGGACAAATACGAGGCCAATGAAAGAAGCTGGTGTCAAGCCAATTGTCGCTAGAAAGTATCATGAAATCGGTATTATTAGACTGGAGCGACAGGCTGGACAGTTTATCTCAGTATATGATATGGAACGAACATTAGTGGAGTGTTTGAGAACAGCTTATCATGTCGATATTCAAGTTATTGCTCCAGCTTTTCAAGCTTACTTTAAAAAAGGAGCTGTTGATTATGCCAAGTTGTATCACTATGCACAACTATTTAAAGTAACCGAAAAACTACAATCATATGTGGAGGTCTTGTCGTGAAATTTTCAAATGCTAATAGTTTCAAAGCTAAAATCAAGAATATTGCAAAAGAAAAAGGGATCTCTTTCTCAAAAGATTAGTCAAATATTTGAAGAATACGGTGCGAATATGTTGGATGTATTCGGTTGTTATATGTATAAATTAAACAATTGTGTTACAATGAAACCATATAGAATTTTAAGTTTTCTCAAAAACTTTCTATAACTAAGAACACATAAGGAGGTAAAATGGTGAAGCATTCTAAAATAACAAAAGTTTTTCAGCTTTCACTCGTTATCATATTTATTTTAGTCTTGTTAGGGCTCTTTGTTCCCCAGCAGTTTCAAAATATTAGTTCTTATTTAAAAAATCTCTTAACAACTAGTGTTGGCTGGTTTTACTTGTTATTGGTTACGGGGATTTTAGTTTTTTGTGTCTTTTTAATTGTAAGTCCGATAGGGCAGATTCGTTTGGGTAATCCCACGAGTCGGCCAGAGCATTCGACGACGTCATGGATTGCCATGATGTTTTCTGCTGGAATGGGGATTGGTCTGGTCTTCTATGGGGCAGCAGAGCCTTTGAGTCACTTGCTATCTCGACGCCCAATGCAGAAATAGGCAGTGCGGATGCTCTTGCAGATGCTTTTCGTTTTACTTTTTTTCACTGGGGATTTCATGCTTGGGCGGTCTATGCCCTGGTGGGATTGTCTTTGGCTTATTTTGGCTTTCGTAAACGGGAGAAATATCAGCTCTCAGTCGTCTTTAAGCCTCTTTTTGGAAAATATGCGGACGGACCAATAGCAACCATTATCGATACCATCACCATTATTGCGACAGTGATTGGGGTAGCGACAACGCTCGGCTTTGGTGCCTCACAAATCAATGGCGGTCTCTCCTATGTCTTTGGTATTCCTAATAATAGTCTTGTGCAAGTCATCATTATCATCATTGCGACAATTCTTTTTCTTATTTCTGCCTTATCAGGTTTAGGAAAGGGTGTTAAAATCCTATCTAATACAAACTTGATTTTAGCTGTTGTCTTGCTTGCTGGAGTCATAGTTTTGGGGCCAACGGTTAAGATATTTGACACCATGACAGACTCTATCGGCCTTTATTTTCAAAACTTCTTCCGTATGAGTTTTCGGGCGGCGGCTTTTGATGAGACCAAGCGGGCTTGGATTAACCAATGGACCATTTTTTACTGGGCATGGTGGATTTCCTGGTCACCTTTTGTGGGCGTCTTTATTGCCCGTATCTCAAAAGGTCGGACTATTCGCGAATTTTTGACAGTAGTGCTTTTGGCACCAACAGTCCTTAGTTTTATCTGGTTTTCTGCTTTTGGTACCTTATCTACTTCACTACAAGATTCGGGGGTTGATTTGATACGTTTTGCCACAGAAGAAATTCTTTTTGCCTCTTTTAATGAATATCCTCTGGGAAGTGTCCTTTCACTCCTGGCAATTACTTTAGTTTTAACCTTCTTTGTGACCTCGGCGGATTCTGCCACCTATGTTTTGGCCATGTTGTCTGAAGATGGCAATCTAAATCCAAGTAATCGTAATAAGGTGATTTGGGGTGTCATGCTGGCCTTGATTGCTATTGCACTCATGTTTTCTGGTGGATTGACAGCTTACAAAACACGCTCATTATTGTCGCTTTTCCATTTTCCATAGTACTAGTGTTGATGATGTGGTCGCTTATGAAAGAGTTATATCATGAAAAAGAGCAAATGGGACTCGCCATTACACCAGACCGATATCCTGAGAAGAATCAACCGTTTAAATCTTATGAGGAAAATTAGGAGGATGGCATGGAGTTAAGAGTGCTTCGTTATTTTATTACTATTGCTGAGGAGGGGAGTATCTCCAAGGCAGCTGAGAAGCTGGAGCTTCAGTTACTCTTAAATAATAGAGCGACTACATTTGTAGCTTAAAAACATGATTAAACCGCTATTCTTAGGAGTAGCGGTTTTTCTTTTTGTTCAAAAAGGGGCAAGAAAGGGGATGACTTTAGATTAGTATTTCTATTTTAGGTGAATTATTGGAGATTCCTTAAGAAAAAAATTTACTTTTTAATTGCATTTTGTTATAATAGATCACAAGAAAGAATATCTTATCAGTAAATCCTAAGCGAGCCTGTGATAGTGAGAGTCAGGTGATTGAGAGATAAGTGTGGCGCTTTTGGTAATTTTTAAAATAATGAAGTAATAAATTAGGGTGGAACCGCGTTTCTGACGCCCCTAGGTCACTTGACTTAGGAGCAAAGACACGGTTCTTTTTGTATTCTAGGTCGCAAGAAATTATAGAAAATGGAGTGAAATATGTCAAAAAAACTAACCTTTCACTGCGTCAGTGGCAGAAACCTCCTTACAGTCGGACTGCCCCACGCTCAGCACTAGGGTGCCTGAGCTAGACGCAGTACTAACTCGTCTTGCCTCGTATAATCGACGAGGCAGACTCGTGTCGCAAGAAATTATAGAAAGAGGAGTAAAATATGTCTAAAAAATTGACATTCCAGGAAATCATCTTTACTTTGCAACAATACTGGAATGACCAGGGTTGTATGCTCATGCAGGCTTATGATAACGAAAAAGGGTGCGGGAACCATGAGTCCTTACACCTTCCTTCGTGCCATTGGACCTGAGCCATGGAATGCAGCTTATGTAGAGCCATCACGTCGTCCAGCAGACGGTCGTTACGGGGAAAATCCAAACCGTCTTTACCAACACCATCAATTCCAAGTGGTGATGAAACCATCACCATCAAACATTCAAGAGCTCTACCTAGAGTCATTGGAAAAATTAGGGAATCAATCCTTTGGAACACGATATTCGTTTCGTTGAAGATAACTGGGAAAACCCATCAACTGGTTCAGCTGGTCTTGGTTGGGAAGTTTGGCTTGACGGTATGGAAATCACTCAATTCACTTACTTCCAACAAGTCGGTGGCTTGGCAACTGGTCCTGTTACAGCTGAGGTTACTTATGGTTTGGAACGTTTAGCTTCTTATATCCAAGAAGTAGACTCTGTTTATGATATTGAGTGGGCTCCTGGTGTTAAATACGGAGAAATTTTCCTTCAACCAGAATACGAACACTCAAAATACAGCTTTGAAGTTTCAGATCAAGACATGCTTCTTGAAAACTTCGAAAAATTTGAAAAAGAAGCTGGACGTGCATTAGAACTAGGTCTTGTGCATCCAGCCTACGACTACGTTTTGAAATGTTCACATACCTTCAACTTGCTTGATGCTCGTGGAGCAGTTTCAGTTACAGAACGTGCTGGTTATATAGCTCGTATCCGTAACTTAGCCCGTGTCGTAGCTAAAACATTCGTAGCAGAACGCAAAAAACTTGGATATCCACTTCTTGACGAAGCTACACGCGCAAAACTCCTAGCAGAAGAGGAAGAATAAACAGAGTGTATAGAATAGGATATGGGCTGATAGAGTGAGTCCTACAGAAACCAGTTGCCGTAGTGATAAAGGTATCGATTAGAGTTTACTAATCGATACCAGGCAAAAATCGGAGACTTTAGGCTCGATTTTAGCAATGAAACGATCGAAGTCGGTTTGCTTGCGTGCCAATCACATAAGGCAAACTGGAAAAAAAGATATTTTTTTCGGAGAAAAAAACATGACAAAAAAACTTATTAGTAGAACTAGGACTCGAAGAGTTACCTGCCTACGTTGTCACACCAAGTGAAAAACAACTAGGTGAAAAAATGGCTGCCTTCTTAGATGACAACCGCCTTTCTTACGAAGGAATTCAAACCTTCTCAACTCCACGTCGTTTGGCTGTTCGCGTACTTGGTTTAGCAGACCAACAAACGGATTTGACTGAAGATTTTAAAGGACCTTCTAAAAAAATTGCTTTGGATGCAGAAGGAAATTTCTCTAAAGCAGCGCAAGGGCTTTTGTCCGTGGTAAAAGGCTTGACTGTAGATGATATCGAATTTCGTGAAATCAAAGGTGAAGAATATGTCTACGTAACTAAGCATGAAGCTGGAAAACCAGCTGAGGAAGTTTTGGCTGGAATTCCAGAAGTTTTGGCTAGTTTAAGCTTCCCAGTAAGTATGCACTGGGCAAACAATACCTTTGAATATATCCGTCCAGTCCATACACTGACAGTTCTTTTGGATGATGTGGCACTCGATATGGATTTCTTAGATATTCACTCAGGAAGAGTCAGTCGTGGACATCGTTTCCTTGGTCACGAAGTAGAAATTCAGCATGCTGACAGCTATGAAGAAGATCTACGCAAAGTTTATGTTATTGCAGATAGCACTGAACGCGAAAATATGATTCGTGAGCAAATTAAGGCTATCGAAGTTGCAGAAGGTGTTCAGGTACAAATTGATGAAGGACTCTTGAATGAAGTTCTGAATTTGGTTGAATACCCAACTGCCTTTATGGGGAATTTTGATCCTAAATACCTAGAAGTTCCAGAGGAAGTTTTAGTGACCTCTATGGAAACTCATCAACGCTACTTTGTAGTACGTGACCTTGATGGAAATCTTAAACCAAACTTTATTTCTGTTCGTAACGGAAATGCAGAGTATTTGGATAATGTCATCCGAGGAAATGAGAAAGTCTTGGTTGCTCGTCTAGAAGATGGAGAATTTTTCTGGCGTGAAGACCAAAAATTGAAGATTGAAGATCTTGTAGCTAAATTATCACATGTAACCTTCCATGAAAAGATTGGTTCATTACGTGAACACATGATTCGTACTGGACAAATTGCTATCCTTTTGGCAGAAAAAGCAGGTTTATCAGTTGATGAAACTATTGATCTTGCTCGTGCTGCAGCTATTTATAAGTTTGACCTCTTGACTGGTATGGTTGGTGAATTTGATGAACTTCAAGGGATCATGGGTGAGAAATATGCGCTTCTCGCTGGTGAGAACGCAGCAGTGGCACAAGCTATTCGTGAGCACTATCTTCCTGATTCAGCAGACGGTGCTCTTCCTGAATCTAAAGTTGGAGCAATACTTGCACTAGCCGATAAATTAGATACTCTCTTATCTTTCTTCTCTGTTGGTTTGATTCCATCTGGTTCAAACGACCCTTATGCCCTTCGTCGTGCAACACAAGGGATTGTTCGAATCTTAGAAGACTTTGGATGGAATATTCCAATGGACGAGTTGATTGCTAGTCTTTATGCTTTATCGTTTGATAGTTTAACTTACGATAACCAAGAAGAAGTGCTTAACTTTATCAAAGCTCGTGTTGATAAGATGATGGGTTCTACTGCAAAAGATATTAAAGAAGCTGTTCTTGCAAGTTCAAACTTTGTTGTTTCTGATATGATTGAAGCAGCAGAAGCCTTAACTGAAGCTGCAAAAACTGAAAACTACAAATCATCAGTTGAGTCATTATCTCGTGTCTTTAACCTAGCAGAAAAGGCAGAAGGTTCAGTCAAAGTTGATGCAAGTCTCTTTGAAAATGAACAAGAAAGAGAACTAGCTCAAGCTGTAGAAAGCTTAGAATTGAAAGGTTCAGCTAGTGATAAATTAGAGCAATTATTTGCTCTTAGTCCAGTTATTGATGCTTTCTTTGATAATACAATGGTTATGGCAGATGATGTTGATGTTAAGAATAATCGTTTGGCTATTCTAGCTGAACTTGTCAATAAAGCAAAAACAGTGGCTGCTTTTAACCTTCTTAATACAAAATAGTAATTGAAAAGTAGATTGGAGGTCCAAATATGACACCAGAAAAAATCGCTCGTATTAATGAACTTGCTAAAAAGAAAAAAACAGAAGGCTTGACTGCGGAAGAAAAAGTAGAACAAGCTAAACTTCGTGAAGAATATATCGAAGGCTATCGTCGTTCAGTACGTCACCACATTGAAGGAATCAAAATCGTCGATGAAGATGGTAATGATGTGACTCCTGAAAAACTTCGTCAGGTACAACGTGAAAAGGGTTTGCATGGTCGTAGTCTTGACGATCCAAATTCATAAGTTTTGAATAAATGAAATACTCGGTTAGCTTATGCTAACCGAGTATTTGTTTTAAAAAAAAGGAACCAAGAGAGGTTCCTTTAGTATTAGATTTTAGTTACTTGCCCCAGAAGTAGCATCCGCATCTCCATGGCCTCCGTCAGCTGAGTCAGAAGCACCAGAAGTAGCATCTGCATCTCCGTGGCCTCCAGCAGGAGCAAACGGACCGCTTCCTCCTACCAAACGTTGACCAGTTTCTTTCAAGTACCAGTCAAGCCATGGTTGGAAGTTAAAGACAATTTCATTGATACCAGCATATGATCCATCAGGATAGTACATAGCTTGGTAGTTGTGAGTATTGATAACACCTGCAGGTGAACCTGGAACAATTGTACGTACGTATTCTTGGTTACCGTTTCTAAGAGTTCCAATAACCCACTCAACATTTTTCATACGTGCAGGTGGAAGTGATCCATGAACTGTTGACATACGGCTACCAGATTGAGATGGTACACGTTTTGCAAACATTGTATCAGGATCTTGGTGAGCATTGTTGTAGTAGAGGAATTGGTTGTTATCGTCAGCATATGTCAATTCAAAAGGCATAGCTTTCAAGAACATATCAATTTGGTTAACTGTAAGGATACCATGGTCAAGTTTAACGTATGTATCACCAGATACAGCGCCTGTAATTTCTGCAACTTTTTCTACCCATTCTGGATCATCAGGGTCAACTTCTGTAATAGTTGTAGCGATTGGTTTTCCACAATCTAAGTCTTCTGGATCAATTGGTTTTGGTTTTTTCAATTTCGAAACGACTCCTACGTATTTGACAAAGTTATCTAAGCAAGTCTCAAGGAATTTAACAGTTCCTTCGTTGATAATGTTTCCGTTATTATCAAAAGCTTCTTTAGCTTTTCCAAGAAGGAATTCATTACCTGGCAATGTGTAGGCATTTACTCCTGGTGCATCAAGAATCTTACGAAGGTGTACTTGGGCACGAGAAGTTCCTTGATCATAGTATGAAGCTCCTACAATCATAACTGGTTTGTTTTCAAATGGATGAACTTCGTATGAAAGCCATTCAAGAACTGATTTAAGTGAAGCAGAAATTGTGTGGTTGTGCTCAGGAGTGGCAATAATGACACCATCAGCACGTGTAATTCTGTTATAAAGAAGACGTAATTGGAAGCTTTCATCCCATTTTTCATCTTGATTAAACATTGGAACTTCATCGATTTCAAGAACTTCTAATTCAAATTTGAGTTTGAAGTTACGACGGATGAATTCCAAGAGTTTGCGGTTATATGATTGATCGTAGTTTGATCCAACAAGTCCAACAAATTTCATTCTATTTTGTCTCCTATCTTACAAGTTTTCCCAGTCAAATTCTTCTGCATCTTTGCGAAGCAATTCTTGTGCGCTACGCAATTTTTCAGTAATCTTGACAAAGATACGGAAGTCGTCAAAGATGGCATCCAATTTATTGATAACATCAAGATCTACCAAGTCACCATTCTTATCAAATGCTTGAAGAGAATGAGAGAGCAAGAATTCATCAGGAAGAACTGTTGCTTTAATCTCAGGAGCATTCAAAATTTGACGAAGTTGCAATTGAGCACGTGAAGAACCAAGAGTACCATATGAAGCACCAGTAATCATGACTGGTTTATTCAAAAGTGGGAATACTCCATAAGAAATCCAAGCTAGGGCGCTCATAAGAACAGCTGGAATTGAGTGATCATATTCAGGAGTGCCGATAATCACACCATCAGCTGCATCAATTTTTGCAACAATTTCTAAGGCTTCTGCAGGAATAAGTTTATCTGCAGGTTTGTTGAAGACTGGTAGGTCTTTAATTTCTACCAATTCGATTTCTGCTTTATCAGCAAAGTGCTTTTTTTGCATATATTGAAGCAGTTGACGGTTTTGTGGAACGTTTTAGAGTTAGTTCCTACAATAGCAATAAGTTTAAGCATGGGCTTTCCTTTCTCTTTTGCATTATTAATTAATTACCGTTGGATACCAGATGAACAAGCGATGCGTCCATCTTTGTCAATGAGGATGGCTTCGATGCCATCAATATTTTCGACTTGCCACATAATAGAAGCGCTACGTTCACCAAACAATCGTGTGGTCCATATCTCCCCGTCAACAGAGCGGTCAGATATAATCGTTATACTAGCCAAATCCGTTTCAATAGGATAGCCAGTTTCACTATCGAAAATGTGATGATAATCCTTTCCATCGATTTCAAGATGCCGTTCATAAATTCCGGAAGTAACAACTGATTTTCCAGTAATGGATAGGGTCATCAGATGATTACCGCGTGGGTGATTAGGGTCTTGAATACCGATTTGCCAGGGTTGACCATTTTTTTCTAGGTTGTTTCCGATGGTGAGGATGTTTCCTCCAAGATTGATAAGTGCAGAAGTGACGCCTTTTTCTTTTAAGAAAGTAGCAACCTTATCTGCGCTGTAGCCCTTGGCTAGACAACCTAAATCAATTTTCATTCCCTTCTTTTCAAGGTAGACAGTTGAATTAACTGAATCGAGTTTGATCAAACGAGGGTCTATCAATGGTAAAACGGAAGCAATTTCTTCAGGACTAGCAACCTTTTGCATCGGAAAAAAACCAATACGCCAGGTTTGAACCAAAGGGGACCGATACTGATATTGAGATGACTTCCAGGTGCTAGACTATGTTCTAAACCTAAAGAAATCAGTTCAAACAAATCAGGGATGAGACCTTGACTGGAGCAATTCCAGCCTGATGGTTGATTTCCATCAATTCCGATTCAGAACTGTTGGCATTGAAGCGAAATTCAAGCTCCTTAAGCAAATCAAAAAGCTTGACGGAGCAGATTATCCGCTTGATCATGTACTAAGGAAATGGTAATCGTAGTTCCCATTAATCGTTCAGATAGATGAACTGAGAGGCAAAGAATCAACTCCCTTTCAAAGTCAATTGGAAATAGTTGTAAAATCCTGATCATGAAAGTAATCTGAAAGATTTATATTTTATTTCCCATATAAATAGAATATCATAAAGTCAGCGTTTTCACAAATTTATTTTTTTTACAAAAAAAGTCAAGAAATATGCTCGAAATAAACTAAAATTCATGTAAAAATAAAACTTTTGAAAAAGGTTGAAAATAAATTGATATATATTTCAATATTTTCAAAAAATAAGGACAAACAAGTCAAAAAAAGCTTGTAAACGCTCACAGATAATGATATACTAGAACAGTAAAAAATTATAAATAAAAGGTAGGAATTATCTTATGAGTAAAATCGTAGTCGTGGGTGCTAACCACGCTGGAACTGCATGTATCAACACTATGTTGGACAATTTTGGAAAGTGAAAAATGAAATCGTTGTATTTGACCAAAACTCAAATATTTCATTCCTAGGATGTGGAATGGCTCTTTGGATTGGTGAGCAAATCGATGGTGCAGAAGGATTGTTCTACTCAGATAAAGAAAAATTGGAAGCAAAAGGTGCTAAAGTTTACATGAACTCACCAGTTCTTTCAATTGACTATGATAACAAAGTTGTTACTGCAGAAGTTGATGGAAAAGAACACAAAGAATCATACGAAAAATTGATCTTCGCAACTGGTTCTACACCAATCTTACCACCAATCGAAGGTGTTGAAATTGTTAAAGGGAAACCGTGAATTCAAAGCAACTCTTGAAAATGTACAATTCGTTAAATTGTACCAAAACGCTGAAGAAGTTATCAACAAACTTGCAGATAAGAGCAAACATCTTGAGCGTATCGCTGTTGTCGGTGGTGGATACATCGGTGTTGAGCTTGCTGAAGCATTCGAACGTCTTGGAAAAGAAGTTGTCCTTGTTGATATCGTAGATACAGTCTTGAACGGATACTACGACAAAGACTTCACACAATTGATGGCTAAAAACTTGGAAGACCACAACATCCGTTTGGCACTTGGTCAAACTGTTAAAGCTATCGAAGGTGATGGTAAAGTTGAACGCTTGATCACTGACAAAGAAACATTTGATGTTGACATGGTTGTTCTTGCAGTTGGTTTCCGTCCTAACACAGCTCTTGCTGATGGTAAGATTGAACTCTTCCGCAACGGTGCCTTCCTTGTTAACAAAAAACAAGAAACATCTATCCCAGGTGTATTTGCTGTGGGTGACTGTGCGACTGTTTATGATAACGCTCGTAAAGACACTAGCTACATCGCTCTTGCATCAAACGCAGTTCGTACTGGTATCGTAGGTGCTTACAACGCTTGTGGACATGAACTTGAAGGAATCGGTGTTCAAGGATCAAACGGTATCTCTATCTATGGTCTTCACATGGTTTCAACTGGTTTGACTCTTGAAAAAGCAAAAGCTGCTGGTTACAACGCAACTGAAACTGGCTTCAACGATCTTCAAAAAAACCAGAATTTATGAAACATGACAACTATGAAGTAGCTATCAAGATTGTCTTTCGATAAAGACAGCCGTGAAATCCTTGGTGCTCAAATGGTATCTCGTGATTCAGGAATCGCTATGGGAATCCACATGTTCTCACTTGCTATCCAAGAACACGTTACAATTGAAAAATTGGCCTTGACAGACCTATTCTTCTTGCCACACTTCAATAAACCATACAACTACATCACATATGACAGCTGAAAAATATGATTTGCAGACGAAAGATTTAATTCTTCGTTTTTATCATCAAAAAAATGAGATGGGACGAAATCGGTAATCGTTGAATTCGATTTGTCGTCCCTACTTTGATAGGGGGCTGTAAAAACTGATGAAATCAGCAGTAGACCCATCAACCATGCGTCTTGCTCGACAATTCAAAAGAAAATTTGAAGCTAGACTTTTGTCCCAGCTCATTTTTGATATCTAGATGTCATGAAGTTTCTTCTTTTACGAAGGTGAACCCTTCTCCTAAAATTTCGTGAGCTTCAGTGATGGTAATAAAGGCCATCGGATCACTGTATGAATCATTTCTTTCATCTTAATCATTTCATTTCTTGCTACGATACAGTAAATAATTTTTAAATCTTTTTGACTGTAGTAGCCTTGCCCAGAAATGAAGGTGACACCTCTACCGAGCTCTTCATTGATTTTATCAGCTAACTCCATAGGCTTTTGGGTGATGATCATAAATCCTTTACCAGCATACCCACCTTCACCAATCAAGTCGATAACTCTTGAGACGATGAAAGTCAAATAGAAAGTGTATAGGTTACGAGGCGAAGATCTTGGAAGATAATTAAAATGAGCATTAGGATGAGGAAAAGTCTAGTGCAAAGAGTAATTTTCCCCGACTGAAATATTGGTGTACTTGTTGAGAATTCGAGCGACGATATCTGTTCCACCAGTGGTACCACCAGCATTGAAGATAACACCTAGCCCAAGTCCCAAAAGAACACCCGCAACCAAGGCAACGATAACCAAATCTCCTTCAAGATTAAAGTGGAGAGGAATCTTTTCAAAGATTGCTAACCAAATGGATAAGGAAATGGTTCCGAGCAAACTACTGTATAGAGTCTTTGCACCAAATATTTTTCCAGGCTAGAATGAATAGAGCGGGATATTGATTAACAGGTTCATCAAAGAGATGGGAATGTTAAAGAGATAATAGGTAATCAAGGTGATCCCAGTTGCTCCCCCCTCGAATAAGTGGTGGGGCACAACGAAATACGTGAGTCCGAAGGCATAGATGGCAGCTCCGAATATAATGGTTAAAATAGACTTGATATGCCGTAGCATTGAGCTTACCTCCTTTTTTTAAAAATCTAAAATGTTGACAGCCTTCAGGTTAAAAGTCCTTATTTTACTTTCATGGATTGAATTTTCTCAGGGTCGGGTGTGACACGGAGAGTCTTTTTGTCCAGTATAGGTGACAAAATCCCAGGTTTTTCCACCAGTTGGGCTTATTGAGTTTTTTTAACTTCAATCATATCCACCTGAACGAGGTTTGAGAGACGGCCTTTTGAAAAGTAGGCAGCTAGCTCTGCCGCATCTGTCTTAACTTCGTCAGTAGGATTGAGATTGGCAGTGATAACAACGTGACTTCCAGGGATGTCCTTAGCATGGAACCAGAGTTCTTCTTTACGAGCCATTTTAAAGGTCAATTCCTCGTTTTGTAAGGTTATTGCGACCCCAACATAGATGATTGTTTTTTTCCATCACTAGCAAGATATTTTCTCAGGTTTTCTGTCGTTTCTGGATTTTTCTCGCTTTGTCTTCTGCGGATAAATCCTGTTTGGATCAATTCTTCACGAATTTCAGCAATTTCATCGAGTCCGGCTTGATTGAGAACTGTCTCTACACTTTCCAGATAGAGAATGGTTGCCTTAGTTTCTTCAATCAGGTCAGTCAAGTATTTAACAGCCTCTTTTAATTTCTGATAACGCTTGAAGTAGCGTTGAGCATTTTGGTTTGGCGTTAGTGCCTTATCAAGTGCAATCGTGATAGGCTGGTTGGTGTAGTAGTTTTCCAAAATGACCTGATCTTGGTCATTGGGAACTTGATGAAGGAAAGTGGTTAGTAACTCACCTTTTTGCCGAAATTCTTCTGCGTTTTCAGTGGCCAGAAGTTCTTTTTCTTGTTTCTTTAGTTTTTGACGATTTTTTTGTAGTTCGTTTTCAACACGTCGAATGAGTTCGCTAGCCTGTTGTTTCACACGGTCACGTTCGGCTTTATCCTTGTAATAGACATCAAGAAGTTGAGATAAGCTTGAAAAATGTCCCTCTATTTTAGTTGACAAAAGGCACACAAGAAAAAGGATTTATCTGTTAAGCAAGGTTTGGTTTCTTGTCTAAAGAAGTTCCGGAAAGTGGCTAGTTTATCATTAAGCAGTTGTTTTTTTCTAACTCGGTATGCTGTATCTCTTCCCAAACCTTGAAAAGAGGTTTTTGAAGGTTTTTAGCTGTCAATTCTTGAGTTTGTAGGATTTCAAACAATTTTTCATCCTTGATGGTAAAAAGGATTGAGAGCCTCTGTACTTGGAGGAGCAATATAAGTAGCACCTGGTAATAAGGTACGGTAGCTATTTTGAGAAAACCGATATGTTTGATAACTTCGAGGATTTTTGTGACTCAGACTTATCTACAAGTAGAATATTACTGTGTTTTCCCCATAATCTCGATGATGAGTGTGGCCTGGATATGATCTCCCAATCTCGTTTTTTTATTTAGAAACCGTGATTTCCACGATACGATCATTTATCGATCTGCTCGATTGACTCAATAACAGCTCCTTGAAGGTACTTTCTCAATACCATAATAAAAGGTAGATGGCTGAGCAGGGTTTTTCAAAGGTGGACTCTGTTAACTGGATGCGCCCAAAAACTGGATGGGCAGAAAGGAGCAAACGATGACTTTTACGATTGCTACGGATTTGCAAGACCAGTTCTTGTTCAAAGGGTTGATTAATTTTTTGGAATGCGACCATTTAGTAGTTCAGATCGCAATTCCTCAACCATGTGGTGTAAAAAAAATCCATCAAATGACATGGTTCTCTCCTCGTGAATGTATTCCATAGTATTATATCAAAAAGGTAGAATAAAATCATAGAAATGTGATATAATAAAAGCCAAGTAAAGAGAATCGAGAAATACATGTATATTGAAATGGTAGATGAAACAGGTCAAGTTTCAAAGGAAATTCTACAACAAACTCAAGAGATTTTAGAGTTTGCTGCTAAAAAGTTAGGAAAAGAAGACAAGGAGATGGCAGTCACTTTTGTGACCAACGAACGAAGCCATGAACTCAATCTAGAGTTTCGTGATACCGATCGTCCAACAGATGTCATCAGTCTTGAATATAAGCCGGAGTTAGAGATTGCCTTTGATGAGGAAGATCTGGAAAATGATCCCTGACTTGGCAGATATGATGTCAGAATTTGATGCTTATATCGGTGAGCTTTTCATTTCCATTGATAAGGCACATGAGCAAGCTGAGGAGTACGGTCATAGTTTTGAGCGTGAGATGGGCTTCTTGGCAGTGCACGGCTTTTTACACATTAACGGCTATGATCACTACACTCCCGAGGAAGAAGCGGAGATGTTCGGTTTACAAGAAGAAATTTTGACAGCCTATGGACTCACAAGACAATAAACGAAAATGGAAAAATCGTGACCTAATTTCCAGTTTAGAATTTGCCATTACAGGGATTTTTTTGACTGCGATTAAGGAAGAACGTAATATGAGAAAAGCATGCAGTGACAGCTCTAATAGTTGTTCTTGCAGGTTTTGTTTTTCAGGTGTCACGAATCGAATGGTTATTTCTACTTTTGAGCATTTTTCATGGTGGTAGCTTTTTGAGATTATTAATTCAGCTATTGAAAAATGTAGTAGATTTGGCTAGTCACTATCACTTTTCTATGTTGGCAAAAAAGCTAAAGGACATGGCGGCAGGTGCCAGTGCTTGTGGTCTCACTTTTTGCCGCTTTGACAGGTGCACTTATCTTTCTCCCGCGGATTTGGGATTTATTATTTTAAACAGTAAGAGGAAATTATGACATTTAAATCAGGCTTTGTAGCCATTTTAGGACGTCCCCAATGTTGGGAAGTCAACTTTTTTAAATCACGTCATGGGGCAAAAAGATTGCCATCATGAGTGATAAGGCGCAGACAACGCGCAATAAAATCATGGGTATTTACACCACTGATAAGGAACAAATCGTCTTTATCGATACACCTGGGATTCATAAGCCTAAGACAGCCCTCGGAGATTTCATGGTGGAGTCTGCCTACAGTACCCTTCGAGAAGTCGATACAGTTCTATTTATGGTGCCTGCGGATGAGGCGCGTGGTAAGGGCGATGACATGATTATCGAGCGTCTTAAGGCTGCCAAGGTTCCTGTAATTTTGGTGGTCAATAAGATTGATAAGGTTCATCCTGATCAGCTATTGGCTCAAATTGATGATTTCCGTAATCAGATGGATTTCAAGGAAATTGTCCCTATTTCAGCCCTTCAGGGGAATAATGTCTCACGTTTAGTCGATATTCTCAGTGAAAATCTTGAGGAAGGTTTCCAGTATTTCCCAGCGGATCAAATCACAGACCACCCAGAGCGATTCTTGGTATCAGAGATGATTCGTGAGAAAATTTTACACTTAACGCGTGAAGAAATTCCACACTCAGTTGCAGTAGTGGTGGATTCTATGAAACGAGATGAGGAAACTGACAAGGTTCATATTCGAGCAACTATCATGGTGGAACGTGATAGCCAAAAAGGGATTGTCATCGGTAAAGGTGGTGCCATGCTCAAGAAAATTGGGACGATGGCTCGTCGTGATATCGAGCTTATGCTAGGAGACAAGGTCTTTCTAGAAACTTGGGTCAAGGTTAAGAAAAACTGGCGAGATAAAAAGCTAGATTTGGCTGACTTTGGCTATAACGAAAAAGAATATTAAGAAGAGGTGGGCAGTAGCCTGCTTCTTGTTTTTAGAGAAGGAGGAGCTATGCCTGAATTACCTGAAGTCGAAACGGTTCGACGTGGTCTTGGAAAAATTGATTCTGGGGAAAAAGATTGATAGTCTTGATATTCGCTATCCAAAGATGATCAAGACAGATTTGGACCAATTTCAAAAGGAATTGCCTGGTCAAGTTATCGAGTCTATGGGGACGTCGTGGCAAAATATTTGCTTTTTTTATCTGACAGACAAGGTCTTGATTTCGCATCTGCGGATGGAAGGGAAGTATTTTTATTATCCAGACCAAGTTCCTGAACGCAAGCATGCCCATGTCTTTATCCACTTTGAAGATGGTGGGACTCTGGTTTACGAGGATGTCCGTAAGTTTGGAACTATGGAGTTACTTTCTCCTGAACTTTTAGAAGCTTACTTTCTATCTAAAAAGCTTGGACCAGAGCCTACAGAACAAGACTTTGACTTAGAGATTTTTATAAGTGCCCTGAAGAAATCTAAGAAGCCTATCAAATCCCATCTTCTTGATCAGACCTTTGGTTGCTGGACTTGGCAATATCTATGTGGATGAAGTTCTCTGGCGAGCTCAGATTCATCCAGCCAGACCTTCTCAGACTTTGACAGCAGACGAAGTGACAGCCATTCATGACCAAACCATTGCTGTTTTAGGGCAGGCTGTTGAAATGGGAGGATCAACTATCCGCACCTATACCAATGCATTTGGAGAAGATGGCACCATGCAAGAGTTTCATCAGGTCTATGATAAAACTGGGCAAGCTTGTTCGCGTTGTGGAGCCATCATCGAAAAAATACAACTCGGTGGTCGTGGAACTCACTTTTGTCCAAAATGCCAAAGGAGAAAGTGATGAGGAAAATAATCGGAATCACTGGTGGCATTGCATCCGGGAAGTCTACCGTCACAGAATTTTTAAGACAGAAAGGGTTTCAAGTTGTGGATGCAGATGCCCTTGTCCACCAACTACAAAAAAACGGTGGACGACTTTATCAGATTATAGTGGAGCATTTTGGGGAGAAGGTCCTTCTTGAAAATGATGAATTGAATCGACCATTACTTGCCAGTCTTATCTTTTCTAACCCTGAGGAGAGAGAATGGTCTAAACAAACTCAAGGCCAAATTATCCGTGAAGAATTGTGGGATTTGAGAGGCAAGTTAGCTCAGACTGAGGACCTATTTTTTTCATGGATATTCCCCTTTACTTTTTGAGCAGGACTATGCTTCATGGTTTGATGAAACTTGGCTAGTTTATGTAAGTCGAGATACTCCAGCTGGATCGCTTAATGAAACGAGATTAGTTATGACTATAGATGCAGCTAAAAGCTCGTCTTTGCCTCACAGTGGCCCTTTAGAAGAAAAAGAAAGAAAATTTGGCTACTTATATATTAGACAATAATGGCAGTCGAGAGCAACTTTTGAGTCAAGTAGTGACCTTACTTGAAGGAGGCGATGTCCATGCAAGAGATTAGTTGGAAGGATAATCTTCGTATTGCTTGGTTTGGTTGCTTTTTAACGGGAGCCAGCATTTCTCTTGTTGTCCCTTTCATGCCTATTTTTGTCGAACAGTTAGGAGTTAAAGGGGATCAAGTTGCCTTTTATTCAGGTTTAGCTATATCAGTCTCAGCCATTTCTGCAGCCTTTGTATCACCAATTTGGGGAATATTAGCAGACAAGTATGGTCGAAAACCTATGATGATACGAGCAGGTCTAGCCATGACCATCACTATGGGTGGTCTGGCCTTTGTTCCAAATGTTTTCTGGCTCTTGTTCTTACGGTTTCTTAATGGAGTTTTTACAGGATTTGTACCCAATGCGACAGCTTTAATTGCAAGTCAAGTTCCCAAAGATAGGTCGGGATACGCTCTAGGAACTTTATCAACTGGTGTTGTCGCTGGAACTTTGACCGGTCCGTTTGTAGGCGGTTTTATTGCCGAAATTTTTGGAATTCGAAATGTCTTTTTATTGGTCGGTAGTTTCCTGTTCTTGGCAGCAATCTTAACCATTCTTTTTATAAAAGAAAACTTTCAACCAGTGCCAAAAGAAAAAGCACTGCCTACAAAAGAGCTCTTTACTTCTGTTAAATACCCTTTTCTCCTGATAAATCTATTTCTAACTAGCTTTGTGATTCAATTTGCTGCCCAATCTATTGGTCCCATCCTTGCCCTCTATGTACGAGATCTGGGACAGAAAGAGAATCTTCTCTTCGTCTCTGGTTTGATTGTATCCAGCATGGGATTTTCAAGTATGATGAGCGCAGGCATCATGGGTAAATTAGGTGATAAAGTGGGCAATCATCGACTACTTGTCGTAGCTCAGGTATATTCAATTTTCATATATCTTTTATGTGCAAATGCGACTAGTCCATTTCAATTAGGCTTCTATCGTTTTCTATTTGGTCTGGGGACGGGAGCTCTGATACCTGGTGTCAATGCTCTCCTAAGCAAAATGACCCCTAAAGTTGGCATTTCAAGGGTATTTGCCTTTAATCAGGTATTCTTTTATCTAGGAGGAGTGATAGTCCCTTAGCAGGATCAGCAGTAGCGGGACAATTTGGCTATCACTCAGTATTTTATGCAACAGCTCTTTGTGTAGCTCTCAGTTGTTTATTTAACCTTATCCAATTTAGAACATTATTAAAAGTGAAGGAAATCTAGTGCGAGTAAAAATCAATCTCAAATGCTCCTCTTGTGGCAGCATCAATTATCTAACCAGTAAGAACTCCAAAACCCATCCAGACAAGATTGAGGTCTTAAAGTATTGCCCAAAAGAAAGAAAAGTGACTCTACATCTTGAATCTAAGTAGAAATTATGGTAGAATAATAGGGATTTTAAGGAGTTTGATATGTATAACCTATTATTAACCATTTTATTAGTATTATCTGTTGTGATTGTGATTGCAATTTTCATGCAACCAACTAAAAACCAATCTAGCAATGTATTTGATGCCAGTGCAGGTGATTTGTTTGAACGTAGCAAAGCGCGCGGTTTTGAAGCTGTGATGCAACGTTTGACAGGAATTTTAGTCTTTTTCTGGCTAGCCATTGCCTTAGCATTGACGGTATTATCAAGTAGATAAGAAAATAATGGGCGGGACTGGGTCTTTGCCTATTTTTATTTTTATACTCTTCAAAAATCTCTTCAAACCATGTCAGCTTCCATCTGCAACCTCAAAACGGTGTTTTGAGCAACCTGCGCCTAGCTTTCTAGTTTGCTCTTTGATTTTTATTGGGTATTAAATGATGTTTGAGAAGGTTTTACAGCAAAAGGAATTTAAAAAATCTAGAAAGAAAACATGAAAGATAGAATAAAAGAATATATACAAGAAAAGGGACGAGTCACAGTCAATGACTTGGCTCAAGCTCTCGGGAAAGGATGGTTCAAAGGACTTCTCGTGAGTTAATCAAAACTCTTTCCTTGATGGAACGTAAGCACCAGATTCGCTTTGAAGAAGATGGTAGTTTAACCCTAGAACAGAAGAAAAAGCATGAGATTACCCTGAAAGGAATTTTCCATGCCCATAAAAATGGCTTCGGCTTTGTTAGTCTTGAAGGCGAGGAAGACGATCTTTTTGTAGGAAAAAATGATGTTAACTATGCTATTGATGGCGATACTGTTGAAATTGTAATCAAGAAGGTTGCGGATCGTCAAAAAGGAACTGCAGCTGAAGCTAAGATTATCGATATTTTAGAACACAGTTTGACGACGGTTGTTGGTCAAATCGTTCTTGATGAGGAAAAACCAAAGTATGCAGGTTACATCCGTTCAAAAAATCAAAAGATTAGTCAACCAATCTACGTTAAGAAGCCAGCTATTCAATTAGACGGTACAGAAGTTCTCAAGGTCTTTATCGATAAGTACCCAAGTAAGAAACACGATTTCTTTGTCGCTAGTGTCCTAGATGTTGTTGGACATTCTACAGATGCAGGGATTGATGTCCTCGAGGTCTTGGAGTCAATGGACATTGTATCTGAGTTTCCAGAGGCTGTTCTTAAAGAAGCAGAAAAGGTTCCTGATGCGCCATCAGAGAAAGATCTGGAAGGTCGTCTGGACTTAAGAGATGAAATTACCTTTACCATTGATGGAGCTGATGCTAAGGACTTGGATGACGCTGTTCATATCAAACCATTGAAAAATGGAAATATCGAACTAGGAGTTCACATTGCCGATGTCTCCTACTATGTGACAGAGGGTTCTGCTCTTGACAAGGAAGCTCTCAATCGTGCGACCTCTGTCTATGTGACAGACCGTGTAGTTCCAATGCTGCCAGAGCGCCTCTCAAACGGAATCTGTTCTCTTAACCCTCAAGTGGACCGCTTGACTCAGTCTGCTATTATGGAAATTGATAAAAAGGGTCGTGTTCGTAATTATACGATTACTCAGACTGTTATCAAGACAAGTTTCCGTATGACCTATAGTGATGTCAAATGACATCCTAGCAGGTGATGAGGAGAAGAGACAAGACTATAAGAAAATCGTTCCTAGTATCGAGTTAATGGCTAAGCTCCATGAGACTTTGGAAAGTATGCGAATTAAGCGTGGTGCTTTAAATTTTGATACCAATGAAGCTAAGATTTTGGTAGATAAAAAAGGCAAGCCAGTTGATATTGTTCTTCGTCATCGTGGGACTGCAGAACGTATGATTGAGTCCTTTATGCTGATTGCCAATGAAACAGTTGCCGAGCACTTTAGTAAGCTGGACCTACCTTTTATCTATCGTATCCACGAGGAACCTAAAGCTGAAAAAGTTCAGAAATTTATTGATTATGCTTCAAGTTTTGGATTACGAATCTATGGAACTGCCAGTGAGATAAGTCAGGAAGCCCTCCAAGATATCATGAGTGCTGTTGAAGGAGAGCCATATGCGGATGTATTGTCCATGATGCTTCTGCGTTCGATGCAGCAGGCTCGTTATTCTGAGCATAATCACGGTCACTATGGATTAGCTGCAGACTACTACACTCACTTTACCAGCCCAATTCGTCGTTATCCTGACCTCTTGGTTCACCGGATGATTCGTGACTATGGACGTTCTAAGGATGTAGCAGATCATTTTGAACAGGTCATTCCTGAGATTGCCACCCAGTCTTCCAACCGTGAGCGCCGTGCTATCGAGGCAGAGCGTGAAGTCGAAGCTATGAAAAAAGCTGAGTACATGGAAGAGTACGTTGGTGAAGAGTACGATGCGGTTGTATCAAGTATTGTCAAATTCGGTCTTTTTGTTGAATTGCCAAATACAGTTGAAGGCTTAATTCACATCACAAATCTACCTGAATTTTACCATTTTAATGAACGCGATTTAACCCTTCGTGGGGAGAAATCAGGAATTACCTTCCGAGTGGGACAACAGATCCGTATTCGTGTCGAAAGAGCGGATAAGATGACTGGTGAGATTGATTTCTCCTTTATTCCAAGTGAATTTGATGTCATTGAGAAAGGTTTGAAACAGTCTGGTCGTAAGGATAGAGGGCGTCGTTCAGATAAGAAAGAAGACAAGAGAAAAGCTGGTCGCTTAAGTGATAAGCGCAAGCATTCTCCAAAAGATAAAAAGAAAAAAAGCAAGAAACCTTTTTATAAGGAAGTAGCAAAGAAAGGAGCTAAGCATGGCAAAGGGCGAGGGAAAGGTCGTCGCGCAAAATAAAAAGGCGCATCACGACTATACAATCGTAGATACGCTAGAAGCAGGAATGGTCCTGACAGGAACTGAGATCAAGAGTGTTCGAGCAGCTCGCATCAATCTGAAAGATGGGTTTGCCCAGGTTAAGAATGGGGAAGTTTGGCTGAGCAACGTGCATATTGCACCCTATGAAGAAGGAAATATCTGGAATCAGGATCCCGAACGTCGTCGTAAACTTCTCCTTCATAAAAAACAAATCCAGAAATTGGAGCAAGAAACCAAAGGAACAGGTATGACCTTGGTTCCTCTTAAAGTTTATATCAAAGATGGCTATGCTAAGTTACTCTTAGGACTTGCTAAAGGGAAGCACGATTACGATAAACGTGAGTCTATCAAACGTCGTGAGCAAGATCGTGATATTGCGCGTGTTATGAAAGCTGTTAACTACCGATAGAAAGAGTGAAGAATATGGAAAAACTAGTTGCCTACAAACGCATGCCTGTCTGGAATAAAGACACCATGCCAGAGGCTGTTCAAAGAAAACACAATACTAAGGTCGGAACCTGGGGCAAGATTACCGTATTAAAAGGGACTCTTAAGTTTATTGAGTTGACCGAGGAGGGAGAAATTATAGCTGAGCATCTCTTTGAAGCAGGTGCTGATAATCCTATGGCACAACCTCAAGCTTGGCACAGAGTGGAAGCTGCAACAGATGATGTGGAATGGTACTTGGAATTTTATTGTAAAGCAGAGGATTATTTCCCTAAGAAATACAATAGCAATCCAGTTCATTCGGAAGTTTTAGAAGCTATGGATACAGTAAAACCATGTAGGCACTAGACCTAGGATGTGGTCAAGGAAGAAATGCACTCTTTCTCGCTCAACATGGATTTGATGTCACAGCAGTGGACCAAAATGAGCTGTCCCTTGAAATGTTACAAAGCATCGTGGAGCAAGAAGATTTAGAAATGCCTGTCGGTATCTACGATATCAATTCAGCTAGCATTGGGCAAACTTACGATTTTATCGTATCGACTGTTGTTCTCATGTTTTTACAAGCAGAACGTATTCCTGCTATTATCCGAAACATGCAGGAACAAACCTCTATCGGTGGGTACAATCTTATCGTTTGTGCCATGAACACGGAAGATTATCCATGTTCAGTTAATTTTCCCATTTACCTTTAAAGAAGGGGAATTGGCAAATTACTACCAGGACTGGGAATTGATTAAGTATAATGAAAAATCCTGGTCATTTTGCACCGTCGTGATGAAAATGGCAATCGTATCCAACTACGATTTTGCGACCATGTTGGCTAAAAAAAGTAAAAATAAGCTAAAAAGACGAATAGAAAAGATAAAAATACTTCTATTCGTTTTTTTCTACCTAAATAATCATTGAGAGTCAATTATTGAATTATGCTATACTAGAAAGTGTAAGGTAACTATAAACGTTTTAAGCATCTAGAATTTTATAGGATATTTTTATCAAACAATTAGAAGTTTCCATGCAATATCAATGTTTCTGCTATAGGGAGGTAGCAACATGACCGAGTCTTTGTTAGTAGAAACTCTATGATCACATTACTATTGAGAAAAAAATGTCTATCAGCCTTTCTGTGAGTGATTGTGACGAGATTTCTATTTCTTTGCTTTGGAAAGAAAAATTTCCGAAGAAGAAAGACTGTCCTTGAAACAGTTTTTGATGGAGCAAGTTCCCACATATAAAAAAACAGGTTCACTTTTCGACAGCTTTAAGTCTTGATAAATGCTAGCAGAGAATCTGGATTTATTCATTGATAAATTTGAGCATACAGTAACGATTGATGTTTTTTTGGAGGAGATTCCTTTATTAGCTCATTATCTCTTTATCAGTATGGTTTTGGAGAAACAATTACCGACTAGTCTGCAATGGATGTTGACATGGTAAAAGCAGTATGACATGGGAAGATAGGGAAATGGAGAAAAAAAGGACCTAGTTAGTCCCAGTCTTATCCATCGAGCAGTTGATTGCCCTTACGTGGTGGTAAAACTCACTAAAAGTCCAAGCAGACCTTTCACATACGCCTAAACAGAAATGTAGCTATCAAAAACTGGCCAAATATGCGACCCTCTCAAATCCAGAAGAATGGTATCAGAGTAACTCAATTTTTTTGCACTAGCAAAAGACTGAGTAATCTTTCATGCTGAAACAGGAAAAAGAGCTTTAGAGAATAATGGGAAAAACGTTATTCTTATCCCTAAATTCATCATTTCCTTATTAACAGATGCTGACTTGCTCCATATTGAAGAGGAAACTTCTAATCGCGTTAGTTATACTTTTTCTAGCTCAGAGCGCAATTGCTTTGTCGTAGCAAAGGGTCATATCTTTAGAACTCTATCTCTATCTTTTAGCGCTAGAGTCAGAGTATTTTTGATGAATGTATGATTGGGGCTGAAATTGATTGGAATGGTATTTTTCCCTGAAAGCTGATAATGTACAAAAATGAGATTGATGTTGTCCTTCGTAAAAGGTCAGTCCATTGTTTTTATTTCCTGTAAAATGACAGACTTTATCAGTAGAGGCGATTAATGAATTAGAGCTTTACGCCAATCATTTTGCTGGGAGAAAGTTGTTTAAAAATTAATTGTTTGTTCTGGGAAAAATAAATCCAGTATATAGCAATCGTTGCCAAGAGTACGGAGTCCTAGTCATTAAAAACATGATCAGATTTCAAATCATCATTCCCTATGTTGGAAAAAGATATTAAAAAAAGAAAAAAAGGGATAAGTGATCTCTTAGATTCGTTAAATAATCCATGAAAGGCTGGTTTTTTTCAGCCTTTTTTTCTTATCCTTTTTCGAATAAAGTAGAAAAGGGGGTATATATGTTTTATAGCCAGAGATGAAAAAAAGGAAGCTTAGTCAATGCCTTGGAGGATAAATTAGTTAAACAAAAGCTATACTTGTCCAGCTTGTGGAGCTTTTTAGTTCGATTAAGAAAAAGGGAAAGAATTTACGGACGCATTTTGCCCATGTATCGCTCAAACAGTGTGACTTTTTTTACTACGAAAATGAGAGTCTAGAGCATCTGGAAAAATAAGGTTGCCCTTTTTAATTGGGCGATGAAGAAATGACAAGGTCGAGCTTGAATGTCCCATTCCTCAACTAAAACAAATTGCAGATATTTTTAGTCAATAAACAACTAGCCTTAGAAGTTCAGTGTAGTCCCTATTTCTCGCCAACTTTTTGCAGGAAAGAAGCTATGGGCTATCGAAAAGATTTGGGCAAATCCAAGTTCTTTGGCTACTAGGTGAAAAACTCTGGTTTAAAAGGAACGTCTAACTAAAGCTTCAGAAGAGATTTGCTTTACTTTCAGTAATAATATGGGCTTTCATCTTTGGGAGTTAGATCATAAAAAGGGACATAGCTTTTGAGCTCGAAAGTACCTGACTCCATCAAGATTTGAAAAGGGAAACTCCATTATCAAAAGTCAAGGGAATTTTCTTATGGGCAAAGGGCAATCTTCATAGAGATTTTACGGACTCCTTATCAGCAACAAACATCTTATCACTTTTATGCATGTATGAGCAAGATAGGAAACGATTTGTCACTATATTCACAAAACAACTCTATTATCAAAAAAATCCCCTATTGGATGAGGAAACAGGGCCCAGGCTTACTGTCAGAGGAAGAAACCTACTGAAATTTGAAGACTCAGGACTGGTATCCCCAAGTAAGGCCTATAGAAAAAGGGTCAATTTTGTCAGATAACTATAGATTTGCAGGGCTATTACAACAATTTTCAGGCCTATTATCAACAAAATTCCCAAAACTGACACACAAAAAGCTTTATCCACCTGCCTTTTTATCAGCAATATTTCTTAAAAAAATATGGTAAAAATAGAAAGGATGGAGGAAATCTTATGGTATTACAACGAAATGAAATAAATGAAAAAAAGATACATGGGATCTATCAACGATCTTTGAAACAGATCAGGCTTGGGAAGAAGAACTCTAGCAACTGTCAGACGGAAGATACGAAAACAGTCGACCTAGTATGAAGGGTCATCTCTTTAGACAGCGCTCAGAGTCTTGCTTGAAATTACAGAACGTTCTCTGGAGTTAGAGCGTCAGTCTTGAGAAAAGCTCTATGTCTATGCGCACATGAAAAAAACGACCAAGATACACGCGTAGCTAAGTATCAAGAATACTATGCTAAAAGGCAATGACGCTTTATAGTCAGCTAGATCAGGTACTTTCTTTCTATGAGCCAGAGTTTATGGAGATTACTGAGGAACAAATGACAGCTTTCTTAGTCAGCAGAACCAAAACTTGAGCTTTATAAACACTTTTTTTGATCAGCTCTTACAAAAGAAAGATCATGTCCTTTCACAACGTGAAGAAGAGTTGCTTGCAGGAGCCAGTGAAATCTTTGGGTGCTGCTAGTGAAACCTTTTGCTATTCTTAGACAATGCTGATCTCGTACTTTCCATTTTCGTTTTAGGATGACGAAGGTAATGAAGTGCAGTCTCACACGGTGACCTACTATGCGCTTTGATGGAATCTAAAAATCGTGAAGTACGTCGTTGTGCCTATGAAGCACTTTATGCTACTTACGAGCAGTTCCAGCATACCTATGCTAAAACTCTGCAGACCAATGTCAAAGTCCAAAACTACCGTGCTAAAGTTCGCAATTATGAGAGTGCTCGTCAGGCAGCTCTTGCGGCTAACTTTGTACCAGAAAGTGTCTATGACAATTTAGTGTCAGCAGTTCGCAAACACTTGCCACTCTTGCATCGTTATCTTGCACTACGTTCGAAAATCTTGGGTATTCCAGACCTCAAGATGTATGATGTCTATACACCACTTTCTTCAGTAGACTACAGCTTTACTTACGAGGAAGCCTTGAAGAAGGCAGAAGAAGCTTTGGCAGTTTTGGGTGAAGATTACTTGAGCCGTGTTAAACGTGCCTTCAGCGAACGCTGGATTGATGTGTATGAAAATCAGGGCAAGCGTTCAGGTGCATATTCTGGCGGTTCTTATGATACCAACGCCTTCATGCTTCTTAACTGGCAGGACAATCTAGATAATCTCTTTACTCTTGTCCATGAAACTGGACACAGTATGCACTCTAGCTATACTCGTGAAACCCAACCATATGTCTATGGAGACTATTCAATTTTCTTAGCAGAAATTGCTTCAACAACTAATGAAAACATCCTGACAGAAAAATTATTGCAAGAAGTTCAAGATGATGCAACACGCTTTGCAATCTCTAAACAACTTCTTAGATGGCTTTCCGTGGAACAGTCTTTCCGTCAAACTCAGTTTGCTGAATTTGAACATGCTATCCACCAAGCTGACCAAAATGGTGAAGTCTTGACTAGTGAGTTCCTAAATGAGCTTTATGCCGACTTGAATGAAGCTTACTATGGTTTGAGTAAAGAAGACAATCCTGAAATTCAATATGAATGGGCCCGTATTCCACATTTCTACTACAACTACTATGTGTATCAATATTCAACAGGCTTTGCAGCAGCTTCAGCCTTGGCTGAAAAAGATTGTACATGGTAGCCAAGAAGATCGTGATCGCTATATCGATTACCTCAAAGCAGGGAAGTCAGACTATCCACTCAATGTCATGAGAAAAGCAGGCGTTGATATGGAGAAAAGGAAGACTACCTCAACGATGCCTTTGCTGTCTTTGAACGTCGTTTAGATGAGTTTGAAGCTCTTGTTGAAAAAAATTAGGATTGGCATAAGGCAGATGGTAAAGTCTTATAGCAAAAATGCCAATCACAATATGCGTCGTCCTGTTGTCAAGCATGAGATTGTCGAGTTCATGCGCCACAGACAAAAAGCAAGTGACTGGCTCACTCAAAAGGAACTAGAGAAGTTTTCGCTCGTAAGGAAAATATTCCCTATCATTCCTCATGAAACGGTTGCTTATTTCCGCTTTCTCATGGAAACCATGCAACCTAAAAAAACATCTTGGAGATTGGCACAGCGATTGGCTTTTTCTGCTCTTTCTGATGGCAGAGCATTCACCCAGAGTCAAAAGATTACGACAATTGACCGTAAATCCCTGAGATGATTGGTTTTGCCAAGGAGAAATTTTTGCTCGCTTTGATCAGTCGCAAACAGATTACCCTCTTTAGAAGGCGATGCTGTGGATGTCCTTTCGACCTTAACAGAGTCCTACGACTTTGTATTTATGGATTCTGCTAAATCCAAGTACATCATTTTTCTACCAGAAATCCTCAAACGTTTGGAAGTTGGGGGAGTGGTAGTCTTGGATGATATTTTTCCAGGAGTGGTGATGTGGCTAAGGGATATCATGGAAGTTCGTCGAGGGCAACGGACCATCTATCGAGGCTTGCAAACGACTCTTTGATGCGACTTTGGACAATCCAGGATTAACCGCTACTTTGGTTCCTCTTGGAGACGGAATTCTCATGATAAGAAAAAATACAGCAGAGATTGAACTACCCGAGATTGATTGATTTTCAGATAAATTTAAGACAATTCAGTAAAAATAGATAAGGTAATCGTTTTATCTTGTAAATTAAAAGGAGTAAAAATGAAGAAAAAACTAATGGCAGGAGCCATCACCTTGTTGTCAGTAGCTACTTTGGCTGCTTGTTCCAATAGCTCTCAAGGAGCAGACTTGATCAGTATGAAGGGTGATGTGATTACAGAACATCAATTCTACGATGAAGTTAAAAATAATCCAACTGCTCAACAAGTCCTGCTTAACATGACCATTCAAAAAGTTTTTGAAAAACAGTACGGTTCAGAAGTTAGTGATAAAGAAGTAGATGATGCCGTTGCAGAAGAACAAAAGAAATATGGTGATAGCTATCAAACAGTTCTAGCTCGTTCAGGTATGACTGCTGAAAGTCGTAAGGCTCAAATCCGAACAAGTAAATTGGTTGAGTTTGCAGTGAAGAAGGCTGCAGAAGCTGAATTAACAGATGAAAACTACAAAAAAGCTTTCGAAGAGTATACTCCAGAAGTAACTGCTCAAATTATTAAACTTGATAGTGAAGAAAAAGGCTAAGGAAAGTTCTTGCCAAAGGCAAAAGAGTCAGGTGCTGACTTTGCACAACTTGCAAAAGACAACTCAACAGACGAAAAAACAAAGGAAAATGGTGGTGAGATCACCTTTGATTCTGCCTCTACAGAATTGCCAGATGCCGTTAAGAAAGCAGCCTTTGCACTTGATGTTGATGGTATTTCAGATGTCATCACTGCACCAGGAACTCAAGCTTATACAAGTAGTTTCTACATTGTGAAACTAACTAAGAAGTCAGAAAAATCTTCAAATCTAGAAGATTATAAAGAAAAACTCAAAACAATTATTTTAACTCAAAAACAAAATGATGCTACCTTTGTTCAAGGTGTTATCGGTAAAGAATTGACAGATGCCAACATCAAAGTCAAAGATCAAACTTTCCAAAAATATCTTTACTCAGTACATCAAGGGTGAAGCAACTACTGACAGTAGCAGTAGTTCATCAAACTAAGATAGTAATAAACTACCTTCCTTTATCAGGGAGGTAGTTTTTGATTATGTAAAAACACAACATTAAAGTGTTTTTACATTCTAGTCCGAAGTCAGTCTTAAGTAAAAATTCGAATGTTTTCACTGTAAGAGTTTTTTTCTAGCCTAAAAAAATGGTATAATAGCATGTAAAAACTAGAAATAATAAGGGGAAAATAAAAGATATTTTTTTCCGAAAGATAGGTGACATATGAAAATAAGTAAAAAGGCACCTGCTGAATTATTCCATTTTGATTCCTTATCTACTTTTATCCGTTTTAGGATTGATTGTAGTTTATTCGACAACTAGTGCGTCCCTCATCCAGGAAGGAAAGAGTGCATTACAACTAGTGCGAAATCAGGGGATTTTCTGGATAGCCAGTTTATTCTTAATAGCCTTAATCTATAAATTAAAATTAGGATTTCTCCGTAAATGAGCGCTTGATCTTTATCGTCATGTTTGTCGAGCTGATACTTCTAGCTCTGGCACGGTTAATAGGTACTCCCATCAATGGAGCCTATGGCTGGATCAAGGTTGGCCCGGTCACGATTCAACCAGCAGAGTATCTAAAGATTATTATCATTTGGTACTTGGCTCAGCGTTTTTCAAAACAACAAGATGAGATTGCGGTTTATGACTTCCAAGTTTTAACCCTTAATCAGTGGTTGCCAAGAGCCTTTAATGATTGGCGTTTTGTCCTCTTGGTCATGATTGGTAGTTTGGCAATCTTCCCTGACCTTGGAAATGCAACCATCTTGATTTTAGTATCCTTGCTCATGTATACCATCAGTGGAATAGCTTATCGGTGGTTCACAACTATTTTGGGACTGCTGGCTGGAACATCCATTTTTTCCTTGACTGCCATTCGGTTTATCGGTGTTGAAAAATTCTCAAAAATTCCTGTATTTGGTTATGTTGCCAAGCGTTTCAGTGCTTTTTTTCAACCCCATTTAATGACCTAGCAGGATCTGGGCATCAGTTGGCCAATTCTTATTATGCAATGGTTAACGGTGGCTGGTTTGGTCTTGGATTAGGGAAATTCCATTGAAAAAAACGAGGTTATCTACCAGAAGCTCATACAGACTTTGTCTTTTTCGATTGTGATAGAGGAGTTTGGATTTGTAGGAGCTAGTCTTATTTTTGGCTCTTCTATTCTTCTTAATTCTTCGTATTATTTTAGTCGGTATTAGAGCGAGAGATCCTTTCAACTCAATGGTGGCAATCGGTATTGGTGGAATGATTCTGATACAGGTATTCGTTAATATTGGCGGTATATCAGGCTTGATCCCTTCAACAGGGGTAACTTTCCCCTTCCTATCGCAAGGTGGAAACAGTCTCTTGGTCCTATCGGTAGCTATCGCCTTTGTGTTGAATATTGATGCCAGCGAAAAACGTGCCAAACTCTATCGCGAATTAGAAGCGCAACTCTAAGACATAATATGACAAGGAGAAAAAAATGTCTCTTCAAAAGTTAGAAAATTTTAGTAACAAAGCTGTCGTACAAGAAGAAGTGCAAATCTTGACAGAAATGCTCGAAGATATTACAAGAAACATGCTTGCACCAGAGACCTTTGATAAAATCATGCAGTTAAAAGAACTTTCGACTGCAGCAGACTATCAAGGACTTGATAAAGTAGTAACTAGTCTATCAAACGACGAAATGGTCTACATTTCAAGATATTTCTCTATCTTACCACTCTTAATTAACATTTCCGAAGACGTAGACTTGGCTTACGAGATTAACCACCTAAATAATGTTGATCAAGATTATCTCGGTAAATTGTCAACAACTATCAAAATGGTGGCTGAAAAAGAAAATGCTAGAGAGATTCTCGAGTACCTGAACGTGGTTCCTGTTTTGACAGCCCATCCTACTCAGGTACAACGTAAGAGTATGTTGGACTTGACAAATCATATCCATACTCTTTTGCGTAAATATCGTGATGTGAGAATGGGGCTCATTAACAAGGAAAAATGGCATAATGATCTTCGTCGTTATATTGAGATTATCATGCAGACAGACATGATTCGTGAGAAGAAACTGAAAGTAACCAACGAAATTACTAACGTGATGGAATACTACAATAGTTCCTTCCTTCAGGCTGTTCCTAATCTGATGCTTGAGTACAAGCGTCTAGCAAAGAACAAGGAATTGATCTTAAACAAGCCAAACCAATTACTATGGGAATGTGGATCGGTGGAGACCGTGATGGAAATCCATTTGTAACAGCTGAGACACTTATGCGTTCTGCTACCATTCAAAGTGAAGTGGTTTTGAACTATTATATCAGTAAGATTTCTAGTCTTTATCGTACTTTCTCTCTATCGACGAATTTGTCAAAAACAAGCCAAGCTGTTGAAGAAATGGCAGCTCAGTCTGGAGATACATCCGTCTTTCGTGAAAAAGAACCCTATCGTCGTGCCTTTCATTTGATTCAGTCCAAATTGATTCAAACTCTTTTGAATTTGAAAGAATGGTCTGTGGTTGGCTCGTCAGCTGATGAACGCCATCCTGTTGAACGTCTTCTTGGTACTCAAGGGCATCAACAAGGAGTGATTACTGACTATATTAGCAATCGACTTTCAGGAGCTATTCAAGATCTGGCTGAAGATCGTCCACCATTTTACGAAACAGTTGAAGAGTTCAAAAAAGATCTATATATTATTAAAGATTCATTGCTTGAAAATAAGGCCGAGGCTTTGCTTACTGGTGAGTTCGCCGAGCTTTTAGAAGCTGTAGAAGTCTTTGGTTTCTTCTTGGCTTCCATCGACATGCGTCAAGACTCAAGTGTTCACGAGTCCTGTGTCGCAGAATTGTTGGCATCTGCTGGAATCAATGACCACTATAGTGATTTATCAGAAGATGAAAAATGCGACTTGCTATTACATGAGTTATTAGAAGATCCTCGAATCTTGTCTGCAACCCATGCTGAGAAGTCTGAACTACTCGAAAAAGAGTTAGCTATTTTCCAAACTGCCCGTGAATTAAAAGACCGTTTAGGAGAAGACGTCATTCGTCAAACGATTATCTCTCACGCAACCAGCGTATCAGATATGCTTGAATTGGCAATTATGCTCAAAGAAGTCGGTCTAGTGGATGCTGAAAAAGCGCGTGTTCAGATTGTCCCACTCTTTGAAACGATCGAAGACTTGGATCATTCTGAAGAAACTATGAGAAAATATTTCTCTCTACCACTTGCTAAGAAATGGGTTGCTTCAAAAAACAATTACCAAGAAATCATGCTTGGCTACTCTGATAGTAACAAGGATGGTGGTTATCTATCCTCTTGTTGGACACTCTACAAGGCTCAACAACAATTGACAGCCATCGGTGATGAGTTTGGTGTTAAGGTAACCTTCTTCCACGGTCGTGGTGGGACTGTTGGTCGTGGTGGTGGCCCTACTTATGACGCTATTGCCTCACAGCCACTTAAGTCTATCAAAGATCGTATCCGTTTGACCGAGCAAGGGGAAGTGATTGGAACTAAATACGGAAACAAGGATGCAGCCTACTACAACCTTGAAATGTTGGTTTCAGCAGCAATCAACCGTATGATTACTCAAAAGAAGAGTGACACTAATACTTCAAATCGCTATGAAGCAATTATGGATCAGGTTGTAGGTCGTAGCTATGATATTTACCGTGAACTAGTATTCGGAAATGAACATTTCTATGATTATTTCTTTGAGTCTAGTCCAATCAAGGCGATTTCAAGTTTCAATATTGGTTCTCGACCGGCCGCTCGTAAAACAATCACTGAAATCGGTGGTCTGCGCGCTATTCCTTGGGTATTCTCATGGTCACAAAGTCGTGTTATGTTCCCAGGCTGGTATGGTGTTGGTTCAAGTTTCAAGGAATTTATCGATCAAGATCCTAAAAATATCGAAATCCTTCGTGACATGTATAAAAACTGGCCTTTCTTCCAGTCGCTTTTATCTAACGTAGACATGGTCTTGTCTAAGTCAAATATGAATATTGCTTTTGAGTACGCACAACTTTGTGAAAGTGAGGAAGTCCAAGCAATCTACTATACTATCTTGGATGAATGGCAGTTGACCAAGGATGTCATTTTGGCTATCGAAGGGCAAGACGACCTCTTGGCTGAAAACCCATATTTGAAAGCCAGTCTAAAATATCGCATGCCTTACTTCAATATTCTAAACTACATCCAGCTTGAGTTAATCAAGCGCCAACGCCGTGGAGAGCTATCTACACATGAGGAAAGATTGATTCATACGACCATTAACGGAATTGCTACTGGATTGCGTAATTCGGGCTAATTTCCATCGTCTTTTTTTCGAAAAATCCGTAGGAATTTTACTTTTTTAAAAAAATAATTCATATAATCTCTTGACAAGTATTTTAAAAATGTTATAATTTAACCATTCAGAAAGTAATCATTGAAATTTTTTAGAGAGTCTGTGGTTGGTGGAAACAGATAGATGAAAGTGATGAAAATTGGGCTGAATGTTATAAAGAATTTGAAATCATAAGAATTCGGTGCGCACACCTTACAGTGCAACTCGTGAAGCGAGATTGAGAGATAGGGATATTCCCTATAATTGAGGTGGCACCGCGCATCGACGTCCTCACACAAGTTTTTTGTGTGAGGACTTTTTCTATGGGGAGGATAATGATGGAATTCAAACGATGGCGACGCTTGGTTAAGCAATTTAAAATGTAAAATTAGAAGAAAGAATTGAAAAATAAGGAGAAATAAAATGAATAAACGTTTAATTGGTATTATCGCAGCATTAGCGGTTTTAGTTGGTGGAAGCCTAATCTACTCTACTCTAACAAAACAAGAAACAAAGACCGAAACAACTAATAAGACAGCCAAGGTTGGTGTTCTTCAGTTTGTCAGCCATCCATCACTCGACTTGATTTACCAAGGTATCCAAGATGGACTTGCCGAAGAAGGCTATAAAGGTGATCAAGTTAAAATTGATTTTATGAACTCAGAAGGTGATCAAAGTAAGGTTGCTACAATGAGTAAACAATTGGTGGCAAATGGAAATGGTGTCGTTGTCGGTATTGCAACACCAGCAGCGCAAGGTCTCGCAAGCGCAACAAAAGACCTTCCTGTTATCATGGCAGCAGTAACAGACCCAATTGGTGCTAACCTCGTAACAGATTTGGAAAAACCAGGTGGTAACATCACTGGAGTTTCTGACCACAACCCTGCTCAACAACAGGTTGAATTAATTAAAGCCTTAACTCCGGATGTTAAAACAATCGGAGCACTCTACTCAAGTAGTGAAGACAACTCTAAATCACAAGTTGAAGAGTTCAAAGCTTACGCTGAAAAAGCTGGGTTGAAGGTAGAAACTTTTGCAGTTCCATCAACTAACGAAATAGCTTCAACAGTTAACGTTATGACTGGTAAAGTAGATGCAATCTGGGTTCCAATTGACAACACAATCGCATCAGCATTTCCAACGGTTGTATCAAGTAACCAAACAGCTAAAAAACCAATCTACCCAAGCGCAACAGCAATGATAGAAGCAGGAGGTTTGGCATCAGTCGTTGTTGACCAACACGATCTTGGTGTTGCTACTGGTAAAATGATTGCCAAAGTCTTGAAGGGGGAAAAACCTGCTGATACTCCAGTAAATGTCTTCTCAACTGGTAAATCAGTTATCAACAAAAAATTGGCTCAAGAACTTGGAATCACTATCCCTGAATCAGTCTTAAAAGAAGCTGGTCAAGTGATCGAATAAGAAAACGGGAGGAGTTGGATACATCTCCTCCAATTTTTAAAAGAAGGAAATGAATGTAACATGATAGTATCGATTATTTCACAAGGATTTGTCTGGGCTATCCTTGGTTTAGGAATCTTTATGACCTTTAGAATTCTAAACTTCCCAGATATGACAACTGAGGGCTCCTTCCCACTAGGGGGAGCTGTAGCAGTAACACTGATTACTCAAGGCGTTAATCCTTTTCTTGCTACCTTAGTAGCTGTTGGAGCAGGCTGTCTTGCAGGTTTAGCGACTGGTCTACTCTATACTAAAGGTAAAATACCAACTCTCTTATCTGGAATTCTAGTCATGACTTCCTGTCATTCTATTATGCTCATGATAATGGGTCGTGCTAATCTAGGGCTCCTTGGGACTAAACAAATTCAGGATGTTCTTCCATTTTCATCTGAAGTTAATCAATTGTTTACAGGTTTAATTTTTGTGACTTTAGTTATCCTTATCATGCTTTTCTTCCTAGATACTAAATTAGGACAAGCTTATATAGCAACAGGAGATAATCCGGATATGGCTCGTAGTTTTGGTATCAATACTGGTCGTATGGAGCTTATGGGCTTGGTCTTGTCAAATGGTGTGATCGCTCTTGCTGGTGCCTTAATTGCCCAACAAGAAGGTTACGCGGATGTTTCTCGTGGTATCGGGGTTATCGTAGTTGGTCTTGCTAGCTTGATTATCGGTGAAGTCCTCTTCAAGAGTCTTACCCTAGCAGAGCGTTTGGTTACTATTGTTGTTGGTTCCATCAGTTATCAATTCTTGGTATGGGGCGTTATTGCTCTCGGCTTTAATACTAGCTACCTCCGTTTGTACAGTGCTCTTATCCTAGCAACTTGCTTGGTAATTCCAACTCTTAAGGATAAATACTTGAAAGGAGTCAAGTTAAGCAAATGACAGCAATTGTAGAATTAAAAAATGCCACAAATTGTGACAAATGGCTTTGACGAGGAGAAAATTATCCTAAACGATGTTTCGCTGGATATTTATGAACATGACTTCATTACAATTTTGGGTGGAAATGGTGCAGGCAAGTCAACCCTCTTTAATAGCATCGCAGGGACTCTGCCCTTGACTAGCGGGAGTATTCGCATCATGGGTGAGGATGTGACTCATTTAAGCCCTGAAAAGCGAGCCAAGTACCTCTCTCGTGTTTTCCAAGATCCCAAGATGGGAACTGCCCCTCGTATGACGGTTGCAGAAAATCTCTTGATTGCTAAGTTTCGTGGGGAAAAACGTGGACTTTTTCCGAGAAGACTCTCAGCATACAAGGAAGAATTTCAAGCAACCATTGAGAAAGTTGGAAATGGTCTAGAAAAACACTTGGATACACCGATTGAATTCTTGTCAGGTGGACAAAGACAGGCCTTGAGCCTTTTGATGGCAACCTTGAAACGTCCTGAACTCCTTTTGTTGGATGAACATACGGCAGCCCTTGACCCTAAAACAAGTGTGGCCTTGATGGAATTGACAGATGACTTTGTCAGTAAGGACCATCTGACTGCTCTGATGATTACCCACCATATGGAAGATGCTCTCAAGTATGGAAATCGCCTCATTGTCATGAAAGAAGGACGAATCATCCAAGATTTAAAAAAGGATGAAAAAGCCAATTTGAAGATTTCCGATTACTATCAATTATTTGAATAGATAATGTTATCATTAAGTGTTCTTAAAAAAACTTAGAAGTGGAATTTTTTTGCTTCTAAGTTTTTTTGTATTAAAGGGAGATTATCAAAAAAATGGTTTGGATTCCACCGTCTAAGATTTTTATAGTATAATGATTATAAGGAAAAATGTTGCTAAAGATAAAAAAACTTATAAAAAAAGGATTTTTGCGTCTAAATTTTATCTTGTCTCTAAAAATAAGGTATCTAAAATGTATTTTTTTACTTTTGTAAATTATATAAGTTCTAGATAAGGAAAAAAGTCATGAAAAAAATTTTTAAAAAAATTGTACTCATAACTGTAGTAGGTTTTTCTAACTTTGTTCGGTATATATCGTGTCTATCAAAAAGAATTATTATAAAGGAGTGTATGAATCTTTAAGTAATGTCTTTTTAGAAATGAACTATGCAGAAACCCATAGTGGTGTTTTACCTGGACTCGCTGATTTTAGTAAAGCCGTTGATGGAAGTCAGTCGTTTAGAGATCCAGACTGGATAATTCCCATAGGACTTGATGTAGGCTTGTCTGAAAATGAAAGTTTAAAAGTGATTGTAGGTTTTGAAGAAACTTTTATTATTGAATACCAGCAACTATTATCTGATGGGAGGTATCTTTATATAAAATATGACTACAATGATAAGAAACTCAACCAATTAGTCGAAATCTCAGATTCTAAATGGTCGGTAGCGTATGACTTAGCTAGTTACAATATACTCCATAAGGATGAGGGAAAACTAGATTTGGAGACATATAAAGAATTATCACGTCAGTCGAAAACAGGGGATTCGATACCTAATTTTTACCTAACAAATCCCAACGAAGTACTAGAGTATTTAAAACCTCATGGGATTGATGAAGCTTGGATTAAAGAAAAATCCCACTTCATGCTCTATGATGTCGTTCTAGAACGCTGGTTCAAAAATGGTAGTCAACGCTACTCAGTTGACAATCTTGGGGATGTAGAGATTGTGCCATTGAAATCTATGAAGGACTAGAACTAAGTATGAATAGAGAGATCTTTATAAATAGTAAATGTATGTTATAATATAGGAAATGAACTTGGGGGTTTTTTTATGAATTTATTGAATATTTTTTCTGAACTTGATTATAAAGCCATTATAGAGGGGAGTTTGACTAATTTAATTCCAACAATCATAGCAGGAGGGTTTGCACTATTTGTAATTGATAAAATGACAAACTATATCCGTATTTCAAAAAAAATGGAATCCTATGGTTTTAAGGGTACAGCTTCAAAGAAGGGGTTTTCTAAAACGGATATAAAGAAGATGTGTAAAGAGACGGAGAGATTGGATATTATCTTTGTATCAGGTTATGGTTTTTTTAGTGCTAATAAGACACCTCTAAAAAAAGCTATGGATAAAGGTATGAAAATTCGCTTTTTATGTGCTCAAGTTGATAATGATTTCTTAACAGATATTGAAAATTTAGAAGTAGAGCAAAGAAATCGTAAAACTGGAACAAAGATTAGTGAAGAGATTCGTGAAATAGTCAACGAGTATGAATCATACATTTTAGATAATAAAGTGGTAGAGCAATATTTAAATAAGATTAAGCGACTAGAACTACTAGACTTTGAACAAGGATATTTAGAAAATGGCATAGATATAAATAGCGAAATTGCAAAGATATCTAAACAACTTGAGTATTATAAACGTGAAAAAAAGATGGAAATTCGCTATTACTCAACTGAGTATCGTTTACCGTTTATTTTATCTCAAAGTAAACCTTCAAAGGGTAAAATAACAACGAAAGCATGGTTGAATATCACTCTTCCTCCATATAAGTCTGTCGAAAATTTTATGTTAACTGGTGAGAGGGTTGATGATATTAACAAAGATGAGGGGGATTTTAACTTTATTGAAATGATGGAAGATCACTTTGAAAGTATCTGGAATAAGGCTTCTCTAACATTAGGTGAAAATGAAATAAAAAAAGAATTTCAGTACAAAAATTGGGAAGAGTTATTAAAATCTTCATCAGAACGGATGATAAAGTCAAGACAAACTGGCAACGGTTTATTAATTGAAGTTGCAGCCCAGCACCCATTAGATGAAGGAAAATATCCTAATGAAGAGTTTTCAAAACGCTTGGATAAGGCTATAGAATTATATAATCGATTAAATCAATCGGGAGAAAGTGTATATATTTATGTTCCAGGAAGTGTTCATAAAAATAATGAAGTAGTAGATGAACTTTCTCTTAGCGGTGCCGGAAAAAATTATTTAGTAGAAAAAGGGATAAGTAGTGCAGTAATATATAGTGATGAGATGAATGTAAAATATAAAGGAGATCAGGGAGTTTATAATTCTACTGATGAGTGTTATGTTGCAACTCAGATTTTTGAAGAAATGAAATTTAAACAAATTTATTGTGTATGTTCGCCAGCTCAACTTTTAAGAAAAGCTTTCAGTTATATTAAGTTTGGTGCTTTACCTTATTTTGAGGTTGCAAATGATGAAACATTACATCATAGTTATGTTGATGAATATTTCAAAATGATTCCATTACTCTTGTCAGATGATAAAGCCTTACAATTGGATTCTAAATTAGGAGAAGAGATTCGTAAATGCAGAAAACCAATGAAATAAAAGATAAATAATCTGGAGGAATTTTTAAGATTCGATTTATCTTTAATTGAAGCAAGTTATAAACTAACTTGTTTTTTTTACTAGGTTCTTTTTATTCATTATAAAGATTGTTTTTTTATTTCTTAATATAAAACTAAAATTGAAAAAGTTAATTGAAAAATTTATTAAAAAGTAAGATTTATAGGATAAATTTTTGTGAGTATAAGTTTAATATGAAATAAGGATGTTAGTTAAATTGAAAAAAATCAGATTTTTGTTATTTTAACCATCTTACTGTTTACTGTATCCATCCTAACTCTTGTGATCTGTAATATAAAATGGGGAATCATCACTTTAGGTCCAAGTGAAGAGACAAAGGTGCGAGTGAACGGACACTCCGAGAGTTTAGACTCCATAATCCATGTAGAGGTAATTCCAGTTACTACAGATGGGAAGATAAAGCTCTCTCGAGGTGATGGTTGGTTTGATCCTGAAAAAGGAATTGGATATAATATTAAGGATTCTCGGATTGAAACATATCATTACAATGAAAAAACACAAAGCTGGGATGTAACGATATTAGAGAATCCTCATAATGGCATTGGTGTCGATCGCGAAGGTATTATTATGGATCCACCTCAAAAGACACTTTTTTCGTTTGCTTCAAAGAAAGGATTTGAGATCAAAATAAAGAATTTATATAACCAAACTGTTAAGGTTAAAGTAAAAGTGACATATGATTAAGGTTTGGTAATTTGATAGTTTAGAAAGCAATAGATTCAAATACTAGATTGATTAAAAAAACAAACCAGTCAAATCCTGCTAACTTTCAAATTGAAGTACCAAAATCAAATAGAAGTCATAAATATGAATAGGAGAAAGAAATAATATTACGAGACATATTTGATGTAGCTCAAGAAGGAACGTTTGAAGAGTTTCATTCGCTCTACAAGGGCGATGTGAATCAAGTCACACATGAGAAATTGAATTTGTTGAACATGGTTTTAACTAGCAATACTTTGCTAGATGAAAAACTAAAGATTATTCAGTTTCTTATTGATGAAAAAATTGATATTAATTGTTTAGACGCAGATAATAGAAATGCCTTACATAATTTGTTTCAATTTAAAGCTAATTGGAGAGTAGATGTTGAGTATGCAACTAAGATCATGTCAATGTTGTTAAAAGCAGGGATAAATGTTAACCAAGTTGATAAATATGGGGCAATTCCATTGATTGCTGCGATTACAGTCTTGAAATTAACAACTAAGGAAGCCTTGCCTTTATATGAGATGTTGATTGCTAGTGGTTCTGATATTCACCATAAAGATTTTCAAGGGAAGTCAGCTATAGATTATGCGAGAGAATTCAGTTGGAGACAAGATTTATTATCTGAAAATGGAGGGTTACTTGCTGATGAATAATAGTGATTTTGGTGGATTTATGGTTTCAAATAATGTATTGAATGGCTATCCGATTCAGTACACTTATAGAGAGAAATCTTCAATTTCTCAGTTAAATGGCTGGACAATATTATCTTCTATTGATGATGAAGAATATATTTCTAATCCTGATAACTTTACAATTCTAGGTGCGACCAGTATGCTGCAAATTGCTCCAGTTCTACTAGAAATTTTTTCTGCAAAATATGGAACAGATTTATTTTGGTTATACGAGGACAATGTACATATAGGATTTTATGATTTAAAGTTAGAAAGAGAAGTTACCATTACAGAGATTTTGCAATAATCTTTTCTGAATGACTATGGTATATTTTCAAAAAAATAAATGAATGATTAAGCCAAGTAGCTAAAAGTATAAAAGATAAAGTACTGTTGTTCCGAAAATACAAATAGTAGGAGATAAAAACATGGCATACACACAAGAAGATTTTCAGGAATGGATTTTTCAGATTGGATTTAAGATGGACTATTTCACAAGGGAGTTTGCGGAGAAAGAAGGGCTAAATTTAGACTATAGCATGCAGTCTTTGGATGATTTGGAGGCTTGGATCTTAGCTCACTACGAAGACCACCATGCTTTGATAGCAGACCACAAGATGTTGGATTATTTGACCGTTTATATCGGTGAAACCTTTCGCAAACACCTAGGAGGTAAATGGTTTATTGACCTTAAAAATAAAAAGAACGCCTATTATTCTATGCCTGTCTTGACCGATCCATCCTATAGAGGAGAAGTTTATATAGCGCCAATGACTTTTGCAACAGCTTGCATTAGTAGAAAAGATGGTCAGTATATTAGCAGGATATTAAAAAATAATCTCAAAGATCAAGTGAAATAGTCTTTAATTTTTCCTATTTTTCTTTCAAATATTAGAATGGTTTGCTCAAAAGATTCACTTTTTCATGACAGATGGAAACTTATGAAATAGTCTCATGTAAAGTGTATGAAATGGTTTACTTTTTTTCAGAAATAAGCTATACTAGTTAGAGTAAACTGTGATAAAATGGAGGTATTGTCTATGGTTGACAAGAGACTCATCGAAGAGATCAAAAACAATACCAATATTGTCGAAATCATAGGAGAAGTGATTTCTTTACAAAAATCTGGACGGAACTTTTTGGGGCTCTGTCCTTTTCATGGTGAAAAGACTCCTTCCTTTAACGTGGTCGAGGATAAGCAGTTTTACCACTGTTTTGGATGTGGTCGTTCTGGAGATGTTTTTAAGTTTATCGAGGAGTATCAGCAAGTAACCTTTGCGGATGCGGTGAGGATATTAGCTGAGAGACTTGGGATTCAGATGGCAGCGCCTGTTCAAACTTCTGTACAGCCTAGGTCGCCCCATCAAAATCTCTACGATATGCATGACAAGGCTGCACGGTTTTATCATGCCATTCTTATGACGACGAAGATGGGTGAAGAGGCGAGAAACTATCTCTATAAACGTGGCTTAACAGATGATGTTCTAAAGCATTTTATGATTGGTTTGGCTCCAGCAGAACGCTCGTATCTCTATCAACGTTTAGCAGATGATTATAGCGAAAATGACTTGCTGGATTCAGGTTTGTTTTACCTATCTGAGAGTAATCAATTTTTTGATACCTTTCATAATCGCATTATGTTCCCACTCTCAAATGATCAAGGAAAGGTGATTGCCTTTTCTGGTCGAATTTGGCAAGAGACCGATTCTCAAACTGGAAAGTATAAAAATAGTCGAGCGACGGCAATTTTTAACAAAAGTTACGAATTATATCATTTGGAGAGGGTAAAAAAAGGCTCGGGCAAGGCTCCTGAAATCTACTTGATGGAAGGGTTTATGGATGTCATTGCGGCTTATCGCGCTGGTATTGAAAATGCTGTTGCTTCAATGGGGACCGCACTGACGAGTGAACATGTGGAGCATCTGAAACGCTTTACTAAAAAGGTTATCGTCACTTATGACGGAGATAAGGCTGGGCAAGCTGCCACAGCGAAAGCCTTGGATGAGCTTAAAGATTTACCTGTTCAAGTCGTCCAGATTCCTGACGCAATGGATCCAGATGAATATTTGCAGAAAAACTCTCCTCAAGACTTAGCTTATCTATTAACCAATACACGCATTAGTCCTGTTGAGTTTTACATTCATCATTTCAGACCTGAAAATAGTGAAAATCTACAAGCCCAGATTGAATTTATAGAGAAAATTGCCCCCTTAATCGCCAAGGAACCCTCTATCACAGCTCAGAATTCCTACATTCACATTTTAACGGATCACTTGCCATCTTTTGACTATCAGCAAGTCGAACATATTGTCAATGAAAGTCGTGTCAGACAGAGAAAGGAGAAGGTCAAGGAGACCTATAGTCCGAGTCCTGTCACTATGTCTGTTACCAAGCAGCTGACAGCAGTGATGAGAGCGGAAGCCCATATCCTCTACCGAATGATGGAACATCCCTTGGTGCTTAATGACTATCGCTTAAGAGAGGATTTTATCTTTGAAACTCCAGAGTTTCAGACCTTGTATGGACTCTTGATTGATAATGGAAGTATCTCATCTGAGGATTTGGCTCATCAGACCAGAGAAGTGGAGAGTGCTTGGTATCAAGTTCTAGCCTTAGATTTGCCACCTGAGATGTCCCCTCACGAGTTAGCCGAAGTGGAAGAGTCTAGAAAAAGAGCTCTTTTGAATCAGGAAAATCTGCAAATTAAAAAGAAAGTTCAGGAAGCTAGCCATGTCGGTGATACAGACACCGCATTAGAAGAGCTAGAACGCTTAATTGCCCAAAAAAGAAGAATGGAGTAAGAATGGCAACAAAACAAAAAGAAGTAACAACCTTTGACGTCCAAGTAGCGGAATTTATTCGTAATCATAAAAAAACTGGTACAGCAACTGATGATGAAATCAATAACGCCCTCGTAATTCCCTTCACTTTAGATGTGGAAGGTATTGAGAATCTTTTGCAACGGATTCAAGATGCTGGTATCTCAATTACGGACAACGAAGGAAATCCAAGTGCGCGTGTTTTGAGCACTGAGGAAGAACCAGAGTTGACTGATGAAGATTTGATTGGTTCAACCTCTGCTAAGGTCAATGACCCTGTCCGTATGTATTTGAAAGAAATCGGGGTTGTGCCTCTGCTTACAATGAAGAGGAAAAAGAGTTGGCCCTTGCTGTTGAAGCGGGTGATATCGAAGCTAAACAACGCCTTGCAGAAGCTAACCTTCGTTTGGTTGTTTCTATCGCTAAACGTTATGTTGGACGTGGAATGCAGTTCCTTGACTTGATCCAAGAAGGAAACATGGGCTTGATGAAGGCCGTTGATAAATTTGACTACTCTAAAGGGTTCAAATTCTCAACTTATGCGACTTGGTGGATTCGTCAGGCTATTACTCGTGCCATTGCTGACCAAGCTCGTACCATCCGTATCCCAGTTCACATGGTGGAAACCATTAACAAGCTGGTTCGTGAACAACGTAATCTTCTTCAAGAGTTGGGACAAGATCCAACTCCTGAGCAAATCGCTGAACGTATGGATATGACACCTGACAAGGTTCGTGAAATCCTCAAGATTGCCCAAGAACCGGTTTCCCTTGAAACGCCAATTGGTGAAGAGGACGACAGCCATCTTGGTGATTTTATCGAGGACGAAGTGATTGAAAATCCAGTGGACTATACAACTCGTATCGTTTTGCGTGAGCAGTTGGATGAAGTCTTGGATACTCTTACAGATCGTGAAGAAAATGTCTTGCGTCTCCGTTTTGGTCTTGATGACGGGAAAATGCGTACTCTTGAAGATGTTGGTAAAGTCTTTAACGTAACGCGTGAACGTATCCGTCAGATTGAGGCCAAAGCTTTGAGAAAACTTCGCCAGCCAAGTCGAAGCAAACCACTTCGTGATTTCATTGAAGATTAAGTTAAGGGAGAGTGAAGATGGCTTACACAGAAGAACAGATTGAAAATATCAAAACACGTATTTTGTCAGCATTAGAAGAAGTTATTGACCCAGAATTGGGAATTGATATCGTCAATCTTGGTCTGATCTACGAGATTCGTTTTGATGGCGATACAGGTGAGACTGAAATTGATATGACCTTAACAACCATGGGTTGTCCCTTGGCAGATCTTTTAACCGACCAAATCTATGATGCTATGACGGACGTTCCAGAGGTTACTAACGTTGAAGTGAAATTAGTTTGGTATCCAGCTTGGACGGTTGAAAAAATGAGCCGCTATGCTCGCATTGCATTAGGTATCAAGTAAATAAATTATAAAAAGAGAAATAGTGTTGACGCCAGGAAATTCCCAGCTTTTATACTATCTCTCTTTTAATTTGCTGATTTTATTTGAAGAAAATGGTATAATGGTTACTATGGAAAAAGAGAAATTACGCATCAATATGCTAAGTTCAAGTGAAAAGGTAGCTGGCCAAGGTGTGTCTGGTGCTTACCGTGAACTGGTGCAGCTTTTGAAACGAGATGCGAAAGACCAACTGATAGTAACGGAAAATCTTCCAATCGAAGCGGATGTTACTCATTTTCATACCATTGATTTCCCCTATTATTTATCGACTTTTCAGAAGAAACGTTCTGGTCGTAAGATTGGCTATGTTCACTTCTTACCTGATACCTTGGAAGGTAGTTTGAAGATTCCATTCTTCTTAAAGGGGATCGTCAAACGCTATGTATTTTCTTTTTATGATCGTATGGAGCATCTGGTTGTGGTCAATCCTACCTTCATTGAGGATTTGGTGGCTGCTGGAATTCCACGTGAAAAAGTGACCTATATTCCTAACTTTGTCAATAAAGAAAAATGGCATTCACTTCCTATAGAGCAAGTTGAACAACTTCGTAAAGATATGGGAATTGATGAGAATCAGTTTGTAGTTGTTGGTGCAGGTCAGGTTCAGAAGCGTAAAGGAATAGATGACTTTATCACTCTAGCTGAGAAATTACCGGATATCACTTTTATTTGGGCTGGTGGCTTCTCTTTTGGGGGAATAACCGATGGTTATGAACGCTATAAAAAGATTATGGATAATCCTCCTGAAAATCTAATTTTCCCAGGGATTGTTGATTCAGAACGGATGAGAGAACTCTATGCTTTGGCAGATTTGTTCTTACTTCCTAGCTATAACGAGCTCTTTCCAATGACTATTTTAGAGGCAGCAAGTTGTGAAGCTCCCATTATGCTTCGTGATCTAGAACTTTACAAGGTCATTCTAGAAGGAAATTACAGACCAACCACCGATGTGGAAGAGATGAAATCAGCTATTTTGGAATATCGTGAGCATCCAGAAGCTTTGAAAGAATTGAAAGAAAAGGCAAAGGCTATTTCAAGAGAATACTCAGAAGAGCATTTGCTTGAAATCTGGCTAAAATTCTATCGGGAGCAAGCAGCTTTAGGAAAAAAATGAGGTAGTATATGCGAATTGGATTATTTACAGATACTTATTTCCCACAGGTTTCGGGTGTTGCAACCAGTATTCGAACCTTAAAAACAGAGCTTGAAAAGCAAGGGCATGCAGTCTTTATCTTCACGACAACCGATAAGGATGTCAATCGTTATGAAGACTGGCAGATTATTCGTATTCCTAGTGTTCCTTTCTTTGCATTTAAAGACCGTCGTTTCGCCTATCGTGGATTTACGAAAGCTCTTGAGATTGCTAAGCAATACAAGCTGGATATTATTCATACGCAGACTGAGTTTTCTCTTGGTTTGTTAGGGATTTGGATAGCGCGTGAATTGAAAATTCCAGTCATTCATACCTATCATACCCAGTATGAAGATTATGTCCACTATATCGCTAAGGGGATGTTGATTCGTCCAGGTATGGTTAAGTACCTTGTGAGAGGCTTCCTTCATGATGTTGATGGAGTGATTTGTCCGAGTGAGATTGTGCGTGACTTGTTATCGGATTATAAGGTCAAAGTTGAAAAGCGTGTCATTCCTACAGGTATTGAGCTTGCCAAGTTTGAACGACCTGAGATTGGACCAGAACATATCGTAGACTTACGTGATAAATTAGGCATTAAGAAAGATGAAAAGATGCTTCTTAGTCTTTCACGTGTTTCTTACGAGAAGAACATTCAAGCTGTTCTGGCAGCACTTCCAGATGTTCTAAAAGAAGAGCAAAATGTTAAATTAGTCGTTGCTGGGGATGGACCTTATCTGGAAAACCTCAAGGAGCAAGCAGAAGATTTGCAGATTCAGGATTCTGTTATCTTTACAGGTATGATCGCTCCGAGTGAGACCGCACTTTACTATAAGGCGGCTGATTTCTTTATTTCAGCTTCTACAAGTGAAACTCAGGGGTTAACTTATCTAGAAAGTTTGGCTAGCAAGACACCAATTATTGCTCACGGAAATCCTTATCTAGATAATCTGATTAGCGATAAGATGTTTGGAACTCTTTATTATGAAGAGAGAGATCTAGCAGGGGCTATTTTAGAGGCTCTTATTGCAACTCCAAAGATGGATGAAAAACTTTTGGCTGAAAAATTGTATGAAATTTCAGCTGAAAACTTTGCTAAGAGAGTCCATGAGTTTTATTTGGATGCCATCATCTCAAATAATTTTGAAAAAGAATTAACTCGTGATGAACCGATGACACAAAGGATTTTAAAGACAGTATTTACTTGCCACAACAGGCAGTTTCAGTTCCAGTCAAAAGTTCTAAACGAATGTTAAAAGCATCCAAGAAACAGTTGAATGATTTGAGAGATTATTGGAATGACTAAGGTCTTCGAAGAAAGGAAATGAAGAAATGAAAAAGAAATTTATGAGAAGTAGTCGAGATCAAAAAATCGGTGGAGTATGCGCTGGTTTAGCTAATTATTTTGATATTGATCCGACAATCGTACGTGTGATCTGGGGAGTTCTAGCTTTTTGTTATGGTAGTGGACTGATTGCTTACTTAATCTTGTGGGCAATTGCTCCAGTTTCGGAAGAATATTAAAAATAGGGAATTATAGAAAAGGAGAAAATAATGGCATTTGGTGATAATGGAAAACGTAAAAAAACATTTTTTGAGAAATTGACACTATTCGTCGTTTTGATTATGTTGTTTGTAACCTTAGCAGGTATCTTTGCTACAGCCATTGGTGTATTTAGCAGATTTTAAAATGCTAGTATTTCTAGCAAGTAGTAATAGTTGGTGACTGGGATTTCCCAGCCCTTTTTAAAGTGAGAAAAGAATATGAGTATGTTTTTAGATACAGCCAAGATTAAGGTCAAGGCTGGAAATGGTGGTGATGGCATGGTTGCCTTTCGCCGAGAAAAATATGTCCCTAATGGAGGACCATGGGGTGGTGACGGTGGCCGTGGTGGTAACGTTGTTTTCGTTGTAGACGAAGGTTTACGTACCCTTATGGATTTCCGTTACAATCGTCATTTTAAAGCCCAATCGGGTGAAAAAGGGATGACAAAAGGAATGCATGGACGCGGTGCAGAAGACTTGATTGTTCGAGTACCTCAAGGTACAACTGTGCGTGATGCAGAAACTGGAAAAGTTATCACTGACTTGATCGAACACGGTCAAGAGTTTATCGTTGCTCACGGTGGTCGAGGTGGTCGTGGGAATATCCGTTTTGCGACACCAAAAAATCCTGCTCCAGAGATCTCTGAGAATGGAGAACCTGGTCAGGAGCGTGAGTTACAGTTAGAGCTTAAAATCCTTGCGGATGTTGGTTTGGTTGGCTTCCCTTCAGTTGGTAAATCAACTCTACTCAGTGTGATTACCTCTGCAAAACCTAAAATTGGTGCCTACCACTTTACAACAATCGTTCCTAATCTTGGTATGGTCCGTACCCAGTCAGGTGAGTCCTTTGCAGTGGCAGACCTCCCTGGTTTGATCGAAGGCGCTAGTCAAGGTGTGGGCTTGGGAACTCAGTTCCTTCGCCATATTGAGCGTACTCGCGTTATCCTTCACATCATCGATATGTCAGCCAGTGAAGGTCGCGATCCTTACGAAGATTATCTAGCTATTAACAAAGAGTTGGAATCTTATAACCTTCGTCTGATGGAGCGTCCACAGATTATTGTTGCCAATAAAATGGATATGCCAGAAAGCAAAGAAAATCTTGAAGAATTCAAGAAAAAATTGGCGGCTAACTATGATGAGTTCGAGGACTTACCAGCCATCTTCCCAATCTCAGGTTTGACTAAACAAGGTTTGGCAACTTTATTGGATGCAACAGCAGAGCTTCTTGATAAGACGCCAGAATTTCTTCTTTATGATGAGTCAGAAATGGAAGAAGAAGTTTATTATGGCTTTGACGAAGAAGAAAAACCATTTGAAATTAGTCGTGATGATGATGCAACTTGGGTACTTTCAGGTGAAAAACTCATTAAACTCTTTAACATGACTAACTTTGATCGTGATGAGTCTGTCATGAAGTTTGCTCGTCAGTTGCGTGGTATGGGAGTTGATGAAGCTCTCCGTGCCCGTGGTGCCAAGGATGGAGATCTAGTTCGTATCGGTAAATTTGAGTTTGAGTTTATAGACTAGGAGATAGCTATGGGAGATAAACCGATATCTTTTCGAGATGCTGATGGAAATTTTGTTTCTGCAGCAGACGTCTGGAATGAGAAAAAGTTAGAAGAACTCTTTAATCGTCTCAATCCAAATCGTGCTTTGAGACTAGCAAGAACTAAGAAGCAAGCTGAAAATAGCAAATCATAAAATAAACCCGTGATGACAGTCATCACGGGATTTTATTAGCGATCAAAAATAGAGGTGGTGCAAATTGTTTGAGGCGTTCAAAGCAAGATTGAGCTTGTTCTTTATCCTCGCAGATAACCAAACAGACATCATTGCCACAGATAGTAGCCACAATTTCAGGGAAGTTTAGGGCATCTAAGATGGATCCAAAGGATTGCGCCAAACCTGGATAGGTTTTGATGACAACCTGGTGTTGAACAGGATGCATCATGTAGAGGGCTTCCTCCATATACACTTCTAGGCGTTTTTCCCACTTTGATGTAGAACCAGTGTTGATTGCATAATAGGAGTGTTCACCTTCACGAATTTTAGAGAGATTCATCAAATTGATGTCTCGTGAAAGCGTTGCTTGTGTGACATGGACTCCGTTTTCAATCAGTAGTTCTTGTAGCTCAGTTTGGGTATGAATCTTTTGCTTAGTGATTAGGGCTCGGATGAGCTGGTGTCTTTGTTCGGCCTTGTTCATCTACAGTTACCTCCCTTTGAAAAGGTATTTCAAGATTGGACTGTGCGAGATCGACAGTCAAGTGATAGTTTGTATTGTCACGTATAGTGATTTCAAAGTCTGTAGTATAGAGCACCAGACGAAGTGTATCGTCTTTCTGAAGTTTGTAGATAGTTGGTTGCAGTTCAAATTGGAACTCCATCCATTCATCTGGTTTAACTTCTTCAATTTTTAATAAATCATGACGATTTTGGAGGTTGAGGTAGCCTTTGGTAATAACACGTTGGGCATTTGGACTAAATGGTAGCTCACAGAGATTTTCCAGCATGTGGTAACGACCGTTATCAAAAGTACGAGCAAATAAAACTCCTGGATATGGTTGAAGGTATTTCTTTTGCCCCAGTTCAAGGAGTTGAGCAGAGAGAAGACCTTTATTGGTGCTTGACTTGAGTCGTAGGTTAAGTTTGACACGGCCATTAAGGTGGATATTTTCAGTCACCGGTAGGTCAATCGTAATCTGGTTAACCTTGCCTTGATAGAGTTCATTGTTAAAGGTTTGATAGGTTTTTCCAAAACGTTCAAAGTCTGACTCTTCATAGTGGTTTTGAATAACTGCCTCATCACTACCAAGTGGGATAATCTTACTATCAGTCTGATTACCAAAATCTTCAAGTGACAGCCAAGTTTGAGGATTAGTATTATCTTGCCAAACGACTCTTGGAAGTTGGTAGTCAGTTTCTTGGTTCAATAATTTCTGCGTCAAAAGAGCATTCATGGATTCACGGAAATCGATAGACTGCCAATTGTTTATATAAACGTGAGCACCGTTATGGTAAAAGAGATGTTTCTTAATATTGCTTGGAAGAGCATTAAACATTTGATAGACATGAAGTGGTTTTACATTCCAGTCTTGTGAACCGTGGGTAAAGACAACTTCAGCCTTAACCTTTTTGGCATTGAGTAGGTAGTTTCTGTCATGCCAAAATTGGTTATAATCTCCAGTTTTACGGTCTAGATCTTTCTTGAGTTCTTCTATGGAAGCTTTATGAGCCTCGTTTCCACGAATAAAGTCACCAGCTAAGAGATTACGAGAATAAGTTAATTCATCTAATGAATCGAAGTCCTCCCCCTGGATAGCCACCAGGGCTTGTTACCAAACCATTTTCTCGATAATAGTTGTACCATGATGAAATTCCTGCTTCAGCAATGATAACTTCTAAGCCATCAACTGCAGTAGTTGCAAGACCGTTTGACATTGTCCCTAGGTAAGAAAGACCAGTAGTGGCGACTTTGCCATTGGACCAGTCTGCCTTAACTTGACGTTTACGACTATGGTCCGTAAAGGCGCGACAACGGCCATTGAGCCAATCAATGACATTTTTATAGGCTTCAACTTGTCGGTAGTCACCATTAGTCATCTGACCTTGAGAATCCTTTGTACCAAGCCCAGATACGTAGATATTTGCAAATCCTCTTGGAAGGAAGTAGTCGTTAAGTGTGTAGCTACTATTGATATGAGTCAGTTTTTCTTCGGCTTCAGCCACAAGTTCGGCTTGGCCAACTGGCTCAACAAAACTAATACTTGGTTCTTCTAAGCCAATCTCGTGAGGTTCTTTGACTGCTAACTCCCCTTCCATTTTGTAGAGGGCCTTATCACTAGCCTTGTCATTGGTTCCTTGGTGGTAAGGACTTGCAGTCATGACTGCTGGAATTTACCATTGTAAGTCGGACGGATGATGCTAACCTTGACCAAATCAGGTAGACCATCATTATCAGAATCAATACGACTTTCCACATAAACAACTTCACGAATAACATTGTTAGTTGAGAAAGTAGCCAAACTCTTTCCATTCAAGTAGTGGTAATCATTGTCCTCAGGGATAAGACCATCACTAACTAGCTGATCAATCAAGGTATTTCCCTTTTTAGTGCGCGTGTTAAGGAGTTGATAGAGATTGTCAATCAAATCTCCGTATACAATAGGGAATGCCGTTTCTTTATGAAAAGCTAGACCATCTTCAAAGTCTATTAAGTAGCTGAATCCAAGTAACTGAAAAACTACTGTATAAAAGATTTCTGCAGTTAATTCACGGTCTGAATTGAAGAAAGTGAGCAGGTCAGTCTCCTTGTCAACCGCTAAAGTTGAGAGGGGATAATCCGTATTTGTGTAATTAAAAAAACAAGTCCTAACAAAAGCTTCAAACTGTTCTTTATCAGAATTTGATTTATCAAGCTTGAATCCAAGGTTGGATAACTCCTGTATAGCTTCTTGCTGGCTTACAGGATAGTAACTGAATTGATTAAAACGCATAGATGCCTCCTTTGAAGAATCATTCTGAATTTATTATATCAAAAAAGCAAGGAAAATGATAGAAAAGAAAAGTGAAGTTATAGAAACTAAAAAAAGAATAACTGAAGATCCATAGTGTAAAAAAAGCAGTTTAAAAAAACAACAAATTAAAAAAACTAAAAAAATAAAGGTTAAAAAAAGAATAATTCAAATCAATAAAAACGGTATTTTTTTAAAAACAAGAGATTGTCTTTGATTTAAGGGACAAAAAATACAAAAAGTAAAAAATATCTAAGTAAATAAAAAAATGTAATCTTTAAATATAATATATATATCCTAAAAAAAGACATAAATGTAGTTAAAAAAATTCAAAAAAATAGTGTTTTTTTGACTCTATTTATTTGCTTATTATGAGGGATAGATATATAATTGTAAATGGATAGGTTTACTTATGTAAAAATTGAAAAAAATGTTATATAGGTACACAAATTCATTAAAAAAGGAGACCTTATAAATGAAAAATAAATCATCTATGAGTCGTGCTGAACGTTTGCGCCGTGAGAAGGTCACTCGTTATTCAATCCGTAAATATAGCTTTGGAGCGGCTAGTGTAGCAGTTGCTGCTCTTTTCATGTTCTTAGGAAATGGAGCTGTATCAGTTCAAGCGGATGAAATTCAGGGACCACAGGTTGTTGGAAGCATCGACACACAAAGTGAAAAAGATGAGTCTAAGCCTGTAGCAGAAGTAGCGCCAGTTTTGGACAAAACTCAACTTGAAAGTTACATCGCAGAAATCGAAGCAAAACTTGCTAACGGTTCGTACGATAATAAAACAGAAGAAAGCCTTGAACTTTTAAAAGGTGAATTAGCTTCTGCTAAATCTATTCTTGAGACTGCAACAAGCCAAGATCAATTGAACGTAGCTTACAGAATCCTTGTTACAACTACAAGCTCTAAGTTGAAAAACAAACCTGTAGAGAAAAAAGAAACTCCTGCAGTAGACACAACAGAAGGTAAAGAAACTGTAGCTAAACCAGCAGAAAATACTGAACCAAGCGCAGCTAATTCACATGCCATTTCTGCAAATGCCGAAGAAGGTTCAGGTTTCAGAAGAAACGATTCAGGAGCTCCTCAAGTTACAGATACAGTAGATTATAGTGATGGATCATATGTACACCGCCGTGGTGTAACATCTTCAGATTCTACTTTATCAGGGGCTGGAACTAACGGTAAAACTGTAGTAGTGACAGTCGCAACTCCAGGAGGAGCTACAAAAACTTATGAAACAGTAGTGACTAATGGGAAATGGACTGTTAATTTAGAAGCACCATTAAAATCTGGTGGAAATCCATCCGCTAAAGATGACAATGAAACTAAGATTACTGTTCAATACAAAGGTGAAAATAATAAATTAAACGATGAAACACGAGTTTATCTTGGCCGTCCAAAATTTGTTAACGATACAGTAGTTGCAGGACAAAAAGAAGTATTGGTAAAAGTTCCGAAAGATACGGACTACTTATGGCTAGGATTTGCAGGTTCTGGGGACCTTCGAATTGTTATGAATGGAGGAAATAATCCGCAATCTGATGATACATCAATAGTAACTGCAACTATGGCAGCTACTCAAGATGATCCTATCTTCCATATAGTAAAATTAACATTCCTTCAAAATGTAATTAAAGAAGGCGCTAACGGAATTAACTTGCAAGGGAATTCTGGTTACAGTGCAGCAGGAGGAGCACAACCTGGAACAACAGAAGTAGCGGAAGCAAAACGTTTATCGTTAACTGCAACTAATGAAGCACCTACAATTGCAGCAACAGATAACGGAAGCGATGTAGTTGTAAGAAGAGGTGCAGCATTTGATATTGCAACTTTAGCAACTGTAGCAGACAAAGAAGATGATGCACAACTTACAGTTGGTGATCCTGTAACAGCTAGACTCGTGTCTGTTAATGGAACTGCTGCAACAACATTCAGTACTGCAACGCCAGGTGAGTACACATTAGTTCTTAAAGCGGTAGATAGCCAAGGTAAAGACTCTGCAAATACTATTACTAGAAAAGTAATTGTAAGAGAAAACCAAGCACCAACAGCGGAAATTCCTTTCTCTGATGCAGCAGCTAAAGAAATTTATGTTTACGGTGCGGAAGAAAACTCATTTGCTATTAAAATCAAAGATGATAGCGGAAAAATTGTAAGTGCTACATTAAGACAAGGTAGTAACAGACCATTCGATGAGGTTCCAGGAGCAACAAATAAAATTAATACTCAATACGGATATACAGCGAATACTATTACTGATGAGACACCAGCAACAGAAGCATCACCAGCAGTTATTACTTACTCAGGTACTCCAGCAGCAACAGATGGTTTGAAACCAGAAGTATTAAAAGCAGCAACTAAAGGAAAAAATCCAGAAGGTTTACCTATAGGATGGCGTTATCTACGAGTTGCAGATGCTGATGGAGGAGAAATCGCAGGAAATGCAACAAATGCAACTGACCCAGGTGCCTTCCGTGTCATGCTTAAACCACAAACTCAAAAATATGATATTAAGAATCCAGAGACAAAAATTTCTGTAGTGAATGCTAATAATATCACAGAAGATGAGTTTAACCAGATTAAAGACAGTATTAAGATTCAATACTCTACCGAAAACCCAGATAAAAATCTTCTTGATAAACAAGGTAGAGAAGTAGAAAATCAAGATGATCGTATTGAAAGCATTACTAGAAATGGAAATGATGTTGTAGTAACCTATAAAGATGGTTCTATAGATACAAAAGCATTAGCAGATTTTGTAAACGTAGCTCCAAAAGTTGAACTTCCATACTCAAATGAAGCTAATAAACAAATCTATGTTTATACAGGTGAAAACACTGATTTAACTTTCAAAGGTACGGATGAAAAAGAAATTAAAGATCTTTACCTACGTGGACCTGGAGATGTTACATGGAATAATACGACAGGTTTTGGATTTACAACAGGTAAAGTTGAAAATGGTGCAGTGACTGGAGAAGGTTCAGTATCTGAAGATAAGACATCAGCTACTATTAAGATGACTGGTGTTACCAACCTTAAAGCTGGTCAACAGTGGACAAGTTTTATTGTTTCTAAAGATAATGACGGTAAACTTTCAAATACTGATTATAGAGCGCTAGATCAAGATTCTAATGCGAGACAAAAACCAGGATATGTTCAATTTATCGTTAAATCTCAAACAAATAAATACGACATTAAGGCACCAACTGAAAAAGTTGCTGTAGCAGACCCAGCTAACGTAACAGCAGATGACTTAGCTAAAATCAAAGAAAAATTACAACTTGAATATTCTAAAACAAACGATGATGCGAACATCTCAAAAGATGCTGAAGTAGAAAACAAAAATGATAAAATTGCTTCAGTAACAAAGATGCTGATGGAAATCTTGTAGTAACATATACAGATGGTTCTACAGATAAACATCCATTAGCAGACTTTGTAACTCTAGACAAACAACCAGCTATTGATGCAGTAGAAAAGGCAGCAGAAGCCCAAATTACTGCCATCAATAACACCCCAAATGCAACTGATGAAGAAAAAAAGCCGTTGCAATTGCGAAAGTTAATGAGGATAAACAAAAAGCTCTTGACGAAATTGCAAAACCTGAAGTTACAACTAAAGATGCATTAGATAAAGCGCAAAAAGATGGAACTGATGCAATTGCAAAAGATAACCCAGTAGTAGCTAAGAAAGATGAAGCTAAAAAAAGCAATCGACGACGCACTTAAAGCTAAAGAAGCAGCAATTGACGCTCGTAAAGACTTAACTGATGCAGAGAAGAAAACAGCTAAAGACGCAGCTAAAGCAGCAGCTGATAAAGCTAAGGAAGCTGTCGATGCAGCAACAACTAATGCGGATGTTGATACTGCGACGAGGAAAAAAATTGGAGATGAACTTAATAAAGTAAATCCAGTAGCCAAAGAAGCAGCTAAGAAAGCAATCGCTGATGAGTTAGCTAAGAAAGAAAAAGCAATCGACGCTCGTACTGATTTGACGAAAGAAGAAAAAGACGCAGCTAAGAAAGAAGCTCAAGATAAAGCTAAAGAAGCAACAGACGCTATTAACGAACAGCCAGACATCGCAGAGACACCAGAAAAAGCGACAGAAGCACAAACAGCAGTAGATGGTGCTAAAGATAAAGGTGTAGCAGATGTTAAAGCTGTAGATCCAGTAGCTAAAGCTAAACCAGAAGCTAAAAAAGCAATCGATAAAGCGTTAGAAGCTAAAAACCAAGAAATCGATGCTCGCACAGATTTAACTCCAGAAGAGAAAACTAAAGCGAAAGAAGTAGCAAAAGCGCAAGCAGACGTAGCTAAAGGTGCTGTTGATGCAGCAACTACAAATGCAGCAGTTGATAAAGCAAAAGCAGATGGAACTACAGCAGTTGCAAATGTAACTCCAGTAGCAAAAGCAGAAGCTAAGAAAGCAATTGCGAAAGCATTAGAAGATAAAAATAGTGAAATTGATAAGCGTACAGACTTAACTGATGAAGAAAAAACAGCAGCTAAGAATGAAGCGAAAGATAAAGCTGATGCACAATTAGCGAAAATCAATGAGCAACCTGATGCAGCAGCTACACCAACAGCAGCTAAAACAGCTCAAGATGCAGTAGATGCAGCTAAGAAAACAGGTGTAGATGAAGTTACTGCAGTGAATCCAGTAGCAGTTAAGAAACCAGCAGCTAAGAAAGCGATTGACGATGCTCTTAAAGCTAAGGAAGATGCAATTGACGCTCGTACAGACTTGACAGATGACGAGAAGAAAGCAGCTAAGGATGCAGCTAAAGATGCAGCAGATAAAGCTAAAGCAGCAGTCGATGCAGCAACAACAGATGCAACAGTAGACACAGCTAAAGGAACTGGTACAGATGACATTGCGAAAGTTAACCCAGTAGCCAAAGAAGCAGCTAAGAAGGCAGTAGCAGATGAATTAGCTAAGAAAGAAGCAGCAATTGACGCTCGTACAGACTTAACTGACGAAGAAAAAACAGCAGCTAAGAAAGAAGCTCAAGATAAAGCTAAAGCAGCAACAGATGCTATTAACGCACAGCCATCTAACGCAGAAACACCAGAAAAAGCAGCGGAAGCTCAAAAAGCAGTAGACGCAGCTAAGAAATCAGGTGTAGATGAAGTTGCAGCTGTAAATCCAGAAGCAGTATCTAAACCAGCAGCTAAGAAAGCCATTGATGATGCATTAGCAGAAAAAGAAAAAGCCATCGATGCACGTACAGACTTAACTGATGATGAGAAGAAAGCCGCTAAGGATGCCGCTAAGGATGCCGCTGATAAAGCTAAAGCAGCAGTCGATGCAGCAACAACAGATGCAGCAGTAGACACAGCTAAAGGAACTGGTACAGGTGACATTGCGAAAGTTAACCCAGTAGCCAAAGAAGCAGCTAAGAAGGCAGTAGCAGATGAATTAGCTAAGAAAGAAGCAGCAATTGACGCTCGTACAGACTTAACTGACGAAGAAAAAGCAGCAGCTAAGAAAGAAGCTCAAGATAAAGCTAAGGAAGCAACAGATGCTATTAACGCACAGCCATCTAACGCAGAAACACCAGAGAAAGCAGCGGAAGCTCAAAAAGCAGTAGACGCAGCTAAGAAATCAGGTGTAGATGAAGTTGCAGCTGTAAATCCAGAAGCAGTATCTAAACCAGCAGCTAAGCAAGCTATTGATGACGCTCTTAAAGCTAAGGAAGATGCAATTGACGCTCGTACAGACTTAACTGATGACGAGAAGAAAGTTGCTAAGGATGCAGCTAAAGATGCAGCAGATAAAGCTAAAGTAGCAGTCAATGCAGCAACAACAGATGCAGCAGTAGACACAGCTAAAGGAACTGGTACAGGTGACATTGCGAAAGTTAACCCAGTAGCCAAAGAAGCAGCTAAGAAAGCAGTAGCGGATGAATTAGCTAAGAAAGAAGAAGAAATCGCTGGCCGTAACGATCTCACAGACGAAGAGAAAGCTAAAGCCAAAGAAGAAGCTCAAGCGAAAGCTAAGGAAGCAACAGATGCAATCGATGCTCAACCAAGCAACGCAGAAACACCAGAAAAAGCAGCAGAAGCTCAAACAGCAGTAGATGGTGCTAAAGATAAAGGTGTAGCGGATGTTAAAGCTGTAAATCCAGAAGCCAAAGCTAAGCCAGAAGCTAAGCAAGCTATTGATGACGCTCTTAAAGCTAAAGTAGACGCAATTGATGCTCGTACAGACTTGACAGATGACGAGAAGAAAGCAGCTAAGGATGCAGCTAAAGATGTAGCAGATAAAGCTAAAGAAGCAATTGATGCAGCACCAAGCAATGCAGAAGTAGAAAAAGCTAAAGAAGCTGGAACTGGTGAAATCGCCAAAGTTAACCCAATAGCCAAAGAAGCAGCTAAGAAAGCAGTAGCGGATGAATTAGCTAAGAAAGAAGAAGAAATCGCTGGCCGTAACGATCTCACAGATGAAGAGAAAGCTAAAGCCAAAGAAGAAGCTCAAGCGAAAGCTAAGGAAGCAACAGATGCAATCGATGCTCAGCCAAGCAACGCAGAAACACCAGAAAAAGCAGCAGAAGCTCAAACAGCAGTAGATGGTGCAAAAGATAAAGGTGTAGCAGATGTTAAAGCTGTAAACCCAGAAGCAGTAACTAAACCAGCGACCAAGAAAGCAATCGAAGATAAATTAGCAAAACAATTGGAAGACATTGCTAACACTCCAGATGCTACTGATGAAGAGAAGAAAGTTGCAAAGAGATGCAGCAAAAGATCTAGCAGATCAAGCTAAGGAAGAAATCGATAAAGCTGGAACAGATGCAGAAGTTAAGCAACTTCAAGAAGAAGCTGAAGGGGGAATTGAAAAAAATCTGTACCTGTTGTAGAAGATAAGCCAAATGCTCGTAAAGCAATTGATGAAGAAGCAACAGCTAAGAAAGCAGAAATCGATGCGCGTAACGATCTAACTCCTAAAAGCTAAAGCTAAATTAAAAAGCTAAAGTAGATAAAGTTGCGGAAAAAAAGCTAAAGAAGCAATTGATGCAGTAAGTAGTGTAGACGATGTTAATACAATAGAAGAAGCTGATAAGGCGGCTATTAAAGCAATTGGAGAAGTAAACAGACCAATTGATAAAGTATTAGTAAAAGATCCAAGTGCATTAACAGATGAAGAAAAAGCTAAAATCTTAGAAGAAGTTAAGAAAGTTAACCCAACAGCTAAAGAAGTTAAATATGATGAAAAATGGAAACATCGAAGTAACAACAGAAGCTGGCGATAAAGGAATTATCAATCCGACAAAATTAGTGAAAACTGAGGACCAATTAGATAACGGTAAAGGTGGAAATGACATTAACAAGCCACTTGATAAAGTTATTGTAAAAGACCCATCGAACTTAACTGACGAAGAGAAAGCTAAGATTGTTGCTAAAGTTGAAGAGGTAAATCCAGATGCTATCGTAACAATCGATGAAGATGGAACTGTTTCTGTTTCTACTCCAGATGGTAAAACTGCAGCAATTCCAGCATCAGAATTAGTGAGAACTAAAGAAGATACTGCTAAACCAGATGCAGGAAATAGTAAAATTGTTAAACCAGCAGACAAAGTAGCCGGTGAAGCAAATGATCCAGATGATCAAGCTAAAGCAGAAGAAAAATTAAGAGAATTAAACCCAGAAACTAAATCTGTTAAATTTGATGAAAATGGTAATGCGACGGTTACACTGAAAGATGGAACTACTGCGACAATCCCATCAGAAGATTTATTCAAATCAGAAGTAGATGCAACTAAACCAAATGCAGGAAACGACATCGTTAAACCAGCAGACAAAACTGCAGTAACAAACCCAGATGCTCTAACTCCAGAAGAGAAGAAAGCGATCGAAGACAAAGTTAAAGCAGTGAACCCAGGTGCGACTGTAGTAGTAGACGACAAAGGAAATGCGACAGTCACAACCCCAGAAGGTAAGACAGCTGTAATTCCAGCAGCAGACTTAACGAAAGATCCAGAAGATGCAACTAAACCAAATGCAGGAAACGACATCGTTAAACCAGCAGATAAGACTGTAGTAGCAAATCCAGAAAAACTTACAGATGCTGAGAAGAAAGCAATCGAAGATAAAGTTAAAGCTGTAAACCCAGATGCAACAGTAGTTGTAGATGATAAAGGAAATGCGACAGTCACAACTCCAGAAGATAAGACAGCTGTAATTCCAGCAGCAGACTTGACGAAAGATCCAGAAGCTGCAACTAAACCAAATGCAGGTAACGACATCGTTAAACCAGCAGATAAGACAGCCGTTAAAGATCCAGCTAACTTAACTCCAGAAGAGAAGAAAGCAATCGAAGATAAAGTTAAAGCTGTAAACCCAGATGCAACAGTAGTTGTAGATGATAAAGGAAATGCGACAGTTACAACCCCAGAAGGTAAGACAGCCGTAATTCCAGCAACAGACTTGACAAAAGATCCAGAAGCTGCAACTAAACCAAATGCAGGTAACGACATCGTTAAACCAGCAGATAAGACAGCCGTTAAAGATCCAGCTAACTTAACTCCAGAAGAGAAGAAAGCGATCGAAGATAAAGTTAAAGCTGTAAACCCAGATGCAACAGTAGTTGTAGATGATAAAGGAAATGCGACAGTCACAACCCCAGAAGGTAAGACAGCTGTAATTCCAGCAGCAGACTTGACGAAAGATCCAGTAGCTGCAACTAAACCAAATGCAGGTAACGACATCGTTAAACCAGCAGATAAGACAGCCGTTAAAGATCCAGCTAACTTAACTCCAGAAGAGAAGAAAGCGATCGAAGATAAAGTTAAAGCTGTAAACCCAGATGCAACAGTAGTTGTAGATGATAAAGGAAATGCGACAGTCACAACCCCAGAAGGTAAGACAGCAGTAATTCCAGCAGCAGACTTGACTAAAGATTCAGCAGCTGCAACTAAACCAAATGCAGGTAACGATATTGTTAAACCAGCAGATAAGACTGTAGTAGCAAATCCAGAAAAACTTACAGACGCTGAGAAGAAAGCGATCGAAGACAAAGTTAAAGCTGTAAACCCAGATGCAACAGTAGTTGTAGATGATAAAGGAAATGCGACAGTCACAACCCCAGAAGGTAAGACAGCAGTAATTCCAGCAGCAGACTTGACAAAAGATCCAGCAGTTGCAACTAAACCAAATGCAGGTAACGACATTGTTAAACCAGCAGATAAGACAGCAGTTAAAGATCCAGCTAACTTAACTCCAGAAGAGAAGAAAGCGATCGAAGATAAAGTTAAAGCTGTAAATCCAGATGCAACCGTAGTAGTTGACGACAAAGGTAATGCGACAGTTACAACACCATCAGATGAAACTGCCGTAATCCCAGCATCAGATTTGACTAAGTCAGCTGACGATGTAGCTAAACCAAATGCAGGTAATGACATTGTTAAACCAGCATCTAAGACAGTTGTAGCGAATGCAGACAAGTTAACAGATGCTGAGAAAGAAGCTATCGTAGCTAAGGTTAAAGCCGTTAACCCAGGTTCAACCGTAGTAGTTGACGACAAAGGTAATGCGACAGTCACAACTCCAGAAGGCAAAACAGCTGTTATCCCAGCAACAGATTTGATTAAGTCAGCAACAGAAGTAGCTAAACCAAATGCAGGAAACGACATTGTTAAACCAGCATCTAAGACAGTTGTATCGAACCCAGATAAGTTAACAGACGCTGAGAAAGAAGCTATCGTAGCTAAGGTTAAAGCCGTTAACCCAGGTTCAACCGTAGTAGTTGACGACAAGGGCAATGCGACAGTCACAACTCCAGAAGGTAAAACAGCTGTTATCCCAGCAACAGATTTGACTAAGTCAGCAACAGAAGTAGCTAAACCAAATGCAGGAAACGACATTGTTAAACCAGCATCTAAGACAGTTGTAGCTAACCCAGACAAGTTAACAGATGCTGAGAAAGAAGCTATCGTAGCTAAGATTAAAGCCGTTAACCCAGGTTCAACCGTAGTAGTTGACGACAAGGGCAATGCGACAGTTACAACACCATCAGGTGAAACTGCCGTAATCCCAGCATCAGATTTGACTAAGTCAGCTGACGATGTAGCTAAACCAAATGCAGGTAATGACATTGTTAAACCAGCATCTAAGATAGTTGTAGCTAACCCAGACAAGTTAACAGATGCTGAGAAAGAAGCTATCGTAGCTAAGGTTAAAGCCGTTAACCCAGGTTCAACCGTAGTAGTTGACGACAAAGGTAATGCGACAGTCACAACTCCAGAAGGTGAAACTGCCGTAATCCCAGCATCAGATTTGACTAAGTCAGCTGACGATGCGACTAAACCAAATGCAGGTAACGACATTGTTAAACCAGCATCTAAGACAGTTGTAGCTAACCCAGACAAGTTAACAGATGCTGAGAAGAAAGCGATTGAAGACAAAGTTAAAGCTGTCAACCCAGATGCAACAGTAGTTGTAGATGATAAAGGAAATGCGACAGTCACAACACCAGAAGGTAAAACAGCTGTTATCCCAGCAACAGACTTGACTAAGTCAGCTGACGATGTGGCTAAACCAAATGCAGGTAACGACATTGTTAAACCAGCATCTAAGACAGTTGTAGCTAACCCAGACAAGTTAACAGATGCTGAGAAAGAAGCTATCGTAGCTAAGGTTAAAGCCGTTAACCCAGGTTCAACCGTAGTAGTTGACGACAAAGGTAATGCGACAGTTACAACACCATCAGATGAAACTGCCGTAATCCCAGCATCAGATTTGACTAAGTCAGCTGACGATGTAGCTAAACCAAATGCAGGTAATGACATTGTTAAACCAGCATCTAAGACAGTTGTAGCGAATGCAGACAAGTTAACAGATGCTGAGAAAGAAGCTATCGTAGCTAAGGTTAAAGCCGTTAACCCAGGTTCAACCGTAGTAGTTGACGACAAGGGTAATGCGACAGTCACAACACCAGAAGGTAAAACAGCTGTTATCCCAGCAACAGACTTGACTAAGTCAGCTGACGATGTGGCTAAACCAAATGCAGGTAACGACATTGTTAAACCAGCATCTAAGACAGTTGTAGCTAACCCAGAGAAGTTAACAGATGCTGAGAAAGAAGCTATCGTAGCTAAGGTTAAAGCCGTTAACCCAGGTTCAACCGTAGTAGTTGACGACAAAGGAAATGCGACAGTTACAACACCATCAGATGAAACTGCCGTAATCCCAGCATCAGATTTGACTAAGTCAGCAACAGAAGTAGCTAAACCAAATGCAGGAAACGACATTGTTAAACCAGCATCTAAGACAGTTGTAGCTAACCCAGAGAAGTTAACAGATGCTGAGAAAGAAGCTATCGTAGCTAAGATTAAAGCCGTTAACCCAGGTTCAACCGTAGTAGTTGACGACAAGGGCAATGCGACAGTTACAACACCATCAGGTGAAACTGCCGTAATCCCAGCATCAGATTTGACTAAGTCAGCTGACGATGTAGCTAAACCAAATGCAGGTAATGACATTGTTAAACCAGCATCTAAGACAGTTGTAGCTAACCCAGACAAGTTAACAGATGCTGAGAAAGAAGCTATCGTAGCTAAGGTTAAAGCCGTTAACCCAGGTTCAACCGTAGTAGTTGACGACAAAGGTAATGCGACAGTCACAACTCCAGAAGGTGAAACTGCCGTAATCCCAGCATCAGATTTGACTAAGTCAGCAGCAGATGCAGCTAAACCAGATGGAGGCAATGATATTGTTACACCATCATCTAAGACAGTTGTAGCGAATGCAGATAAGTTGACAGATGCTGAGAAGAATACTATTGCAGCTAAGGTTAAAGCCGTTAACCCAGGAGCAATCGTCGTTGTAGATGATAAAGGTAACGCCACAGTAACTACTTCGTCAGGAGAAACTGCCGTAATCCCAGCCACAGACCTAATTCAGATAGCAGAAGTTAATCCTGGATCAAAACCAGACACTGATGGCAATGGAAATGGCACAGTTAAACCAAAAGATTTAAGTAAAGATGCTAAAGAATTGCCAAATACAGGTACAGCAGATTCTGCAGTATCTATGCTTGCAGCAGCAACAAGTGCTTTACTTGGACTTGGTCTTGTGGCTCGTAGTCGCAAAGAAGATGAAGAAGCATAATTTCAATTGATGGTTGAGAAAAAAAGCTTTTCGTTAATAACTCACGCATTTTGATAACTATAATGTTTACAAAATGCTAATATTTAGAGAGAAAGAATTTCGCTCTCTCTCAGAACGAAGACAAACGTCATTTTGGCGTTTGTCTTTTTATCTGGCTCTTTTTGTCAACTGTAGTGGGCTAACATCTGGAAAGGACAATCGTTGTCCTCTCTATTTTTATATTCAGAGCGATAAAAATTCGTTTCTTAAAGTTATAAAAGTTTCGAAAACCAAAGGCATTTCGTTTGATAAGTTTGATGATTTTTTTGGTTGCTTCAAATTTGATGTTAGAAAAGGATAATCAAGATACTAACTTCATCCTAGTTATATCTTTTCTCCATTTTGCTTAAATAATAAGGATTGTTTTTTTATGATAGAAAAGTGTTTTTCTTCAATGTCTATCTTGAATTTTTTTGAGTATCATTAAAAGCTTATGCTATACTAGAAATATGTTAGATTTGGAAAAATATGGTGTGACCATGTGGGAAGAGGACAAGATTCTCTCTTTCCGTCAAAAACTATTAGCCTGGTATGACGAAAATAAGCGTGATTTACCTTGGAGACGGAGTAAGAATCCTTACCATATCTGGGTGTCTGAAATCATGTTACAGCAGACTCGAGTTGATACCGTCATCCCCTATTATGAACGTTTTTTAGACTGGTTTCCGACGGTAGAAAGCTTAGCAAATGCAGCTGAGGAACGCTTACTAAAAGCCTGGGAAGGGCTTGGCTATTATTCTCGTGTTCGCAATATGCAAACTGCAGCTCAACAGATTATGAGTGAATTTAAAGGCAAGTTTCCGTCAACTTATGCAGGCATTTCAAGCTTGAAAGGGATTGGTCCTTATACAGCCGGAGCTATTTCAAGTATTGCTTTTAATCTTCCCCAGCCTGCAGTAGATGGCAATGTTATGCGTGTTTTGGCACGTTTGTTTGAAGTCAATCATGATATTGGAAATCCCAGCAATCGAAAAATATTTCAAGCGATGATGGAAGTTCTGATAGATCCTAATCGTCCAGGTGATTTCAATCAGGCTTTGATGGATTTAGGTTCAGACATTGAGGCTCCTGTCAATCCTAGACCTCAAGATAGTCCAGTTAAGGACTTCAGTGCCGCTTATCATCATGGGACCATGGATCGCTATCCCATTAAGGCTCCCAAGAAAAAACCAATCCCTATTTATCTAAAGGCTCTTGTGGTGCAAAATAGTCAGGGCCAGTTTCTATTAGAGAAGAATGAGAGTGAAAAACTCTTGGCTGGATTTTGGCATTTTCCCTTGATTGAAGTTGATGAATTCTCAGACCAAACTCAAGACCTGGACCTTTTCAGTCAAGTTGCTGAACCAATTATAGAACTGGGACCTTCTCCACAGGAGAGTTTTGAACAAGACTATGATTTAGAAGTTGATTGGAAAGATCTACGTTTTGAAGAGGTCAAGCATGTTTTTAGCCATCGTAAATGGCATATCCAGATAATTGCAGGACAAGTTTCTGAGACACAGGAATATGTTGATAGAGAAGTTCTTTGGTTAAGTCCAGAAGAATTTATCAATTATCCTCTAGCCAAACCCCAGCAAAAGATCTGGCAAGCCTATTTGAAAAGAAGCCACTAGCATCGGTCATTCGTGTCTTCTTTACATTTTTTTGGTATAATGAGATAAGGAAAAAGGTGACTAAATGAAAAAAATACTTATTGTAGATGATGAAAAACCCATCTCAGATATTATTAAATTCAATATGACCAAGGAGGGTTATGAAGTTGTAACTGCTTTTAATGGTCGTGAAGCACTTGAACAATTTGAAGCCGAGCAACCAGATATTATTATCTTGGATTTGATGCTTCCTGAGATCGATGGACTGGAAGTTGCTAAAACCATTCGTAAGACAAGTAGTGTTCCAATTATCATGCTTTCAGCTAAAGACAGCGAGTTTGATAAGGTTATCGGTCTTGAACTTGGGGCGGATGACTATGTAACTAAGCCCTTTTCAAATCGTGAACTACAAGCACGTGTTAAGGCCTTACTTCGCCGTACGGAGCTAGCTTCTGCCGATAACCAAGAGGAAGATACTAAATTGCAAGTCTTCAAATTGGGGATTTAGAGATTCTTCCAGATGCTTATGTAGCCAAGAAATATGGGGAAGAATTGGACTTAACTCACAGAGAGTTTGAGTTATTGCATCACCTAGCGTCACATATCGGCCAAGTAATTACCCGTGAGCACCTCCTTGAGACTGTTTGGGGTTATGACTACTTTGGGGATGTCCGTACAGTAGATGTAACCATTCGACGCTTGCGTGAGAAGATTGAAGATACACCAAGTAGACCTGAATACATCCTAACTCGTCGTGGAGTGGGATATTACATGAGAAATAATGATTGAAGTAATTAGACAAACTATTTTGACAAGAGATTTCGTCTTTATCCTCATCTTGTTAGGCTTTATTTTGCTGGTTACTTTTCTCTTACTGGAAAGTCGTCGAGATAATATTCGCCTTAGACAGCTAAATCAGAAGGTCAAGGATTTGATTGCTGGTGATTATTCTCAGGTTTTGGATATGCAGGGAAGTTCAGAGATTACCAATATCACCAACAATCTTAATGATTTGTCTGAAGTAATCCGTCTGACTCAGGAAAATCTGGAACAAGAGAGTAAGAGGTTGCATAGTATCCTAGCCTATATGACAGACGGAGTACTTGCGACCAATCGTCGTGGTCATATCACCATGATCAATGATATGGCCAAGAGACAACTAGGCATTGAAAGTGATGATGCTCTTAATCAAAATATCCTTGAGTTACTCAAAATTGAAGAAGAGTATGAACTGAGAGACCTCATTACCCAAAGTCCTGAGTTGATGATTTATTCGCAGAATCTTAATGGCGAGTATATCAGCTTGCGTGTGCGTTTTGCCTTGATTCGTAGAGAGTCTGGCTTTATCTCTGGTTTAGTAGCAGTTCTACATGATACGACTGAACAAGAGAAGGAAGAACGTGAGAGAAGGCTTTTCGTTTCGAACGTTAGTCATGAGTTGCGTACACCCTTGACCAGTGTAAAATCCTATCTTGAGGCCTTGGACGAAGGAGCCCTAACAGAACCAGTTGCTCCAGATTTTATCAAGGTTTCTCTTGATGAAACCAACCGTATGATGCGGATGGTGACGGACCTCTTGCATCTTTCACGGATTGACAATGCAACTAGTCACTTAGATGTTGAATTGATTAACTTTACGGCCTTTATTACTTTTATCCTTAATCGTTTTGATAAAATGAAAAGTCAAGATGAGGAGAAGAAGTACGAGTTGGTGAGAGATTATCCGATTAACTCTGTTTGGATTGAAATTGATACGGATAAGATGACCCAGGTGATTGATAATATTCTAAATAACGCCATCAAATATTCACCAGATGGTGGAAAAATCACTGTAAGCATGAAAACTACAGATGATCAGATGATTTTGTCTATCTCCGACCAAGGTCTAGGGATTCCAAAGCAAGATTTGCCGAAGATTTTTGACCGTTTCTATCGAGTTGACCAAGCAAGAAGTCGTGCTCAAGGTGGAACAGGATTAGGATTGGCTATTGCCAAGGAAATCATCAAGCAGCATAAGGGCTTTATCTGGGCAAAGAGTGAATATGGCAAGGGCTCTACTTTTACCATCGTACTTCCATACGATAAAGATGCCGTGAAAGAAGAGATTTGGGAGGATGAACTAGAAGACTAGAATGAGTGATATCGGTTTTAAATACAGTATTTTAGCATCGGGTTCCAGTGGAAATTCATTTTACTTGGAAACACCAAAAAAGAAAATTTTAGTAGATGCGGGACTATCTGGCAAAAAAATTACAAGCCTCTTGAGTGAAATCAATCGTAAACCAGAGGATTTGGATGCTATCTTAATAACCCATGAGCATTCAGACCATATCCACGGTGTGGGCGTCCTGGCTCGTAAGTACGGCATGGATCTTTATGCCAATGAGAAAACTTGGCAGGCTATGGAAAATAGTAAGTATCTTGGTAAGGTTGACTCGTCGCAAAAGCATATTTTCGAGATGGGTAAACCAAAACCTTTGGCGACATCGATATCCAGAGCTTCGGTGTGAGTCATGATGCAGTTGCTCCTCAGTTTTATCGTTTTATGAAGGATGACAAGAGCTTTGTTATGCTGACGGATACAGGCTATGTTAGTGACCGTATGGCTGGCATTGTCGAGAATGCAGATGGCTATCTGATCGAGTCCAATCATGATGTGGAAATCCTGCGAGCAGGATCCTACGCATGGCGACTCAAACAACGCATCCTGTCTGATCTTGGACATCTCTCAAATGAAGATGGCGCAGACGCCATGATTCGCACACTAGGAAATCGTACCAAGAAGATTTACCTAGGCCATTTGTCTAAGGAGAATAATATCAAGGAGCTAGCCCACATGACCATGGTCAATCAGTTAGCTCAGGCAGATCTAGGAGTAGGAGTGGACTTTCAAGTTTACGATACTTCACCAGACACCGCAACACCATTGACTGAGATATAAAAAGAAGGCGAATGTGCCTTCTTTTTTATATCTTTTATAATCCTGCAAATTCTTTGATTTCTTGTGCTGACATTGAAGAGTCGCAACGGACATTGATTTGTCCATCTGCAACGTGAACAAAGCCTGGTACAGTTGGGATTCCATAGCGTGAGCGAAATGCTTGCAACTCATTGAGCTGACTTGGTTCTTCACTATTGATGAAATAAATGTGTGCTTTGGTTTCAGCTACCACACCAGCCAATGTGCCAGCAAATTTACGGCAGTAAGGGCAAGTTTTGCGGCCGATAAAGAAAGTTGCTGTTTCTTGATTGTCGAGCGCTTCTTGAGCACGCGCAACTGTTGTCACTTCAAGATCTTTGATATTTTCTAAAAATTGTTCCATGAGAATACCTCGCTTTTTTTGATAAAACTAGTATGCCATAAAAAAATGCTAAAAATTGCTCAGTTTTGATACGGAAATAGATGGTGGGACAGAAATCAGTAGACTAAGTCTGATTTTCTAGTCCGATATCCCTGTGTCTTTAAAGATATCGAAACTGAAGTTTTGGTCAAAAGAACTAGAAGAAGACATGAATTACAGTCAGCATGTACTTCATCATCAAAAATAAAGGTCAGGATTTTTTTCCCGACCTTTAGATAGTTGCTTATTTTACAAAGTCATTGATTTCAGCTTCGATGTTAGCAATCTTAGCTTGTGAATCTTCGTTGCTTTCACCAACAACCGCAATGTAGAACTTAATTTTTGGTTCTGTACCTGAAGGACGAACTGCGATCCAAGAATCATCAGCAAGTGTGTATTTCAAGACATCACTTGGAGGAGTAGTCAAGGCTGTTACAGTACCATCAGCGACAGTAGAAGTTTGTGCTTTGAAGTCTTCTACGACAGTGATTTCTGTTGCGTTCCATTCTTTTGGACCATTTTCACGGAATTTAGCCATGATAGCTTTAATTTGCTCAGCACCGTCAACACCAGAAAGAGTAACAGAGATTGTCTTTTCAGCATAGTAGCCGTATTCTTTATAGATTTCTTCGATACCGTCAGCAAGGGTCAAACCACGAGAACGGTAGTAGGCAGCAAGTTCAGCAACGACAAGGACAGCTTGGATAGCGTCTTTATCACGTACAAATGGCTTGATCAAGTAACCAAAGCTTTCTTCAAATCCCATCATGTAAGTGTGATTGTGTTTTTCTTCGAATTCTTGGATTTTTTCAGCGATAAATTTGAAACCAGTCAAGACGTTGAACATAGTTGCGCCGTAGCTTTCAGCAATCTTAGTTACCAAGTCAGTTGATACGATAGATTTGCAAAGGGCTGCATTTTCTGGAAGTGTACCAGCATTTTTGTGAGCTTCCAAAATGTACTTAGCCATGATGGCACCGATTTGATTCCCTGAAAGGTTAAGGTAGCTACCATCTTTTTGAAGGACTTCAACACCGACACGGTCAGCGTCAGGGTCAGTTGCCACAAGAACATCTGCACCAACTTGACGACCAAGTTCTTCAGCAAGGGCAAAGGCTGCTTGGCTTTCTGGGTTTGGAGATTTAACAGTTGAGAAGTCTGGGTCTGGAGTAGCTTGAGCTTCAACAACTTGAACTGAGTCGAATCCTGCTTGTGCAAGAGCACGACGCGCCAACATTTCACCGGTACCGTGAAGAGGAGTGTAGACAATCTTCATGTCCTTACCAAACTCTTCAATCAAGGCAGGGTTGATGTTCACATCTTTAACTTCTTTGAGGTATTCGGTATCGACTGCTTCGCCAATAACTTCAATCAAACCAGAAGCTTTTTCAGCTTCTACATCAGCGACTTCTACAGCGAAAGGATTGTCGATAGCACGGATGTAGGTAGTCAAAGCGTCTGCATCGTGTGGAGGCATTTGACCGCCGTCTTCACCGTAAACCTTGTATCCATTGAACGGAGCTGGGTTGTGGCTAGCAGTAATCATGATACCTGCAAAGCAGTTGAGGTGACGAACGGCAAATGAAAGTTCTGGAGTTGGACGAAGACTTTCAAAAACATAAGATTTAATACCGTGTTTAGCAAGAACTGCTGCAGATTCAAAGGCAAATTCTGGAGAGAAGTGACGGCTATCATAAGCGATGGCTACACCACGTTCTTTTTCATTTCCACCTTTTGACTCAATCAAACGAGCCAAACCTTCAGTTGCTTGACGAACAACGTAGATATTAATGCGGTTAGTTCCAGCACCAATCAATCCACGCATACCTGCAGTACCAAACTCAAGATTTGTATAGAATGCGTCTTCCTTAGTTTTTTCGTCCATATTTTCCAAATCATGACGAAGATAGTCTGGAAGTTCTGCGAAATCAACCCATTTTTGGTAGTTTTCTTGGTAAGCCATAGGAAATCTCCTTTAATATATAATCTAATCGCCTTCATTATACCACGATTTGAAGTTTTAGTAAAACGTTAGCATAAGTTTCTGAAAAAGTTATGAAATATACCTAAACCACAAGTCTTGAACGGCTTACCGAAACATGCTATACTAACTGTATGATTATTTTACAAGCTTATAAAATTGAACGTTCTTTTGCTGGAGAGGTTCTTTTTGATAATATAAACCTACAAGTAGATGAAAGAGACCGCATTGCCCTCGTTGGGAAAAATGGTGCAGGAAAGTCTACATTACTCAAGATATTGGTTGGAGAAGAGGAGCCAACCACTGGTGAAATCAATAAGAAAAAAGATATTTCCCTCTCTTATCTAGCACAGGATAGTCGCTTTGAGTCTGAAAATACTATTTACGATGAAATGCTACATGTATTTGATGATTTACGTCGTACTGAGAGACAACTTCGACAGATGGAGTTGGACATGGGTGAAAAGACTGGTGCAGAACTAGACAAACTTATGTCTGACTATGATCGCCTATCAGAAAATTTCCGTCAGGCTGGAGGCTTTACCTATGAAGCTGATATCCGTGCTATCTTAAATGGTTTCAAGTTTGACGAGTCCATGTGGCAGATGCGAATCGCTGAGCTTTCTGGTGGGCAAAATACTCGTTTATCCCTTGCCAAAATGCTCCTTGAAAAGCCTAATCTCTTGGTCTTGGACGAGCCGACTAACCACCTAGATATTGATACTATTGCTTGGTTAGAAAACTATCTAGTTAATTATAGCGGTGCTTTAATTATCGTCAGCCACGACCGTTATTTCCTCGATAAGGTTGCGACCATAACACTCGACTTAACCAAACATTCTTTGGACAGATATGTAGGAAACTACTCAAGCTTTGTTGAGCAGAAGGAGCAGAAGCTCGCAACTGAAGCTAAAAACTACGAAAAGCAGCAGAAGGAAATTGCTGCCTTAGAAGATTTTGTTAACCGAAATCTTGTTCGAGCATCAACAACCAAACGTGCTCAATCTCGACGCAAGCAACTGGAGAAAATGGAGCGCTTGGACAAGCCTGAAGCTGGGAAAAAATCAGCTAATATGACCTTCCATTCTGACAGGGTATCTGGTAATGTCGTTTTGACAGTTGAAAATGCTGCTATTGGCTATGATGGTAAAATCTTATCAGAACCAATCAACCTTGATCTTCGTAAGATGAATGCTATTGCAATTGTTGGTCCTAACGGTATTGGTAAGTCAACCTTTATTAAATCCATTGTGGGCCAGATTCCCTTTATTAAGGGTGAAAAGCGCTTTGGTGCTAATGTTGAGGTTGGTTACTATGACCAGACTCAGAGCAAACTAACACCGAGTAATACAGTCTTAGACGAGCTCTGGAATGATTTCAAGCTGACTCCTGAACTAGAAATTCGTAATCGCCTAGGTGCCTTCCTATTCTCAGGTGATGATGTTAAAAAATCAGTTGGCATGCTGTCAGGTGGAGAGAAAGCTCGATTGCTCCTAGCTAAACTTTCCATGGAAAACAATAACTTCTTGATTCTGGACGAGCCGACCAACCACTTGGACATTGATAGCAAGGAAGTTCTGGAAAATGCATTGATCGACTTTGATGGAACTCTTCTCTTTGTCAGCCACGACCGTTACTTTATCAATCGAGTGGCAACTCATGTACTGGAATTGTCAGAGAATGGCTCGACTCTTTACCTGGGAGATTACGACTACTATGTTGAGAAGAAAGCAGAGCTAGTAGCTAGCCAAGCGGAAGAAGCGGCAGGATATAACCAAGAAAAAGAGGCTTCTCCAGTTAATGACTACCAAGCTCAAAAGGAGAGTCAAAAAGAACTGCGTAAATTGATGAGACAAATCGAAACCTAGAGGCAGAAATCGAAGAATTGGAAACGCAAGCCCAAGCTATCTCTGAACAAATGCATACAACCAATGATGCAGATGAACTCATGCAATTACAATCAGAACTTGATGAGATCAGCCAGCGTCAAGAAGAAGCTATGATAGAGTGGGAAGAATTATCGGAGCAGGTGTAAAGATGGAACATCTTGGAAAAGTCTTTCGTGAATTTCGAATCAGTAAAAATTACTCTCTAAAAGAAGCTGCAGGAGAGGCCTGTTCGACCTCCCAATTATCTCGCTTTGAATTAGGGGAGTCTGATCTGGCTGCTTCACGTTTCTTTGAAATATTAGATAATATTCACGTGACGATTGAAAATTTTATGGATAAGGCCAGAAATTTTCAACATCATGAACATGTCAACTTGATGGCTCAGATTATTCCACTTTACTACTCAAATGATATTGCAGGTTTTCAAAAGCTTCAAAGAGAACAACTTGAAAAGGCTAAGAGTTCAACTAATCCCCTCTATTTTGAGCTGAACTGGATTTTGTTACAAGGTCTGATTTGTCAAAGAGATGATAGCTTTAGTATGAAGCAAAGTGAGTTGGATAAGGTGGCAGATTATCTTTTTCAAACAGATGAATGGACCATGTATGAGTTGATTCTATTTGGTAATCTCTATAGCTTCTATGATGTTGACTATGTTGCTCGACTTGGTAGAGAAGTGATGGAGAGGGAAGAATTTTATCAAGAAATTGGTCGCCATCGAAAACTGGTCTTGATTTTAGCCCTTAATTGTTACCAGCATTGTTTAGAGCATCTTTCTTTTGAAAATGCAAGCTATTTTGAGACTTATACAGAGAAGATTATTGGTAAAGGGATCAAACTGTATGAGCGTAATATTTTCCATTATCTAAAAGGCTTTTCCTTGTACCAAAAAGGACAGTGTAAAGAAGGCTGTAAGCAGATGAAAGAGGCCATGCGTATTTTTGACCTACTAGGTCTTCCAGAGCAAGTAGCCTACTATCAGGAACACTACGAGAAATTTGTCAAAGATTAATTTTCCCAAATATGGGAAAAATTAGAAACTCCTCCAAATTTTGATACAATAGTTTCAAAATTTGAGAGGAGTTTTTATGAATCGATACACAGTACAGTTAATTAGTCGTGGAGCTATAAACAAGATAGGAAATATGCTCTATGATTATGGAAACAGTGTTTGGTTGGCATCAATGGGAACGATAGGACAGACCGTTTTAGGAATTTATCAGATTTCTGAACTCGTCACATCCATTCTAGTCAATCCCTTTGGTGGAGTTATATCAGACCGATTTTCTCGTCGCAAGATTTTGATGACGACCGACTTGGTATGTGGGATTCTTTGTCTGGCTATTTCTTTTATAAGGAACGACAGCTGGATGATTGGAGCTTTGATCTTTGCTAATATTGTTCAAGCGATTGCCTTTGCATTTTCTCGAACTGCCAACAAAGCTATTATCATAGAAGTTGTAGAAAAAGACGAGATAGTGACCTACAATTCACGCTTAGAGTTAGTTTTGCAGGTTGTTGGTGTTAGTTCTCCTGTGCTTTCTTTCCTTGTTTTACAATTTGCAAGTCTTCATATGACGCTCTTACTAGATGCACTGACTTTTTTCATTGCTTTTGCTCTAGTTGCTTTACTTCCAAAAGAAGAACCAAAGGTTCAAGAGCAGAAACATTTTACTGGGAAAGATATTTTTGCGGATATTAAAGATGGCTTGCACTATATCAGGCGTCAAAAAGAAATTTTCTTTCTCTTGTTAGTGGCTTCAAGTGTGAATTTCTTTTTTGCAGCTTTTGAGTTTTTGCTTCCTTTTTCAAATAAACTCTATGGTGTAGAGGGAGCCTATGCGACTATCTTAACCATGGGTGCAATTGGCTCAATCATTGGAGCACTGATAGCAAATAAATTTAAATCGAGCATGAATACACTTTTATTCTTATTGGTCCTCACAGGAGTAGGAGTTTTCATGATGGGCTTACCACTGCCAAATTTTCTAACTTTTTCAGGAAACCTGGTTTGTGAACTCTTTATGACGATTTTTAATATTCACTTTTTTACTCAGGTACAAACCAAGGTTGACGGAGACTATCTGGGAAGGGTATTGAGTACCATTTTTACACTGGCAATTCTCTTTATGCCGATTGCGAAAGGTGTAATGACATTTTTACCAAGTGTGCAATTAGTTTCCTTTTTAATCATCGGACTTGGAGTTATTTTACTTTCGTTGGTATCAATGTTCTATATTCAAAGACAAGGGTAACATATAAAAAAAGCAACGGCGCCGTTGCTTTTTTGTTTTCATCAATCCACCCTGAGGGAATCGAACCCCCATCTCAAGAACCGGAATCTTACGTGATATCCATTACACTAAGGGTGGAAACTTTAATTATTATATCAAAAAAGAGAGCTAAACTCAAGTTTTTTCTAGGCTCAGAAAAAGGAGAAGTAAAAAAGGATTCAGTATGAACCGAATCCTCTAGACGATTATTTTTTCTCAAGAAGAGCTTTGATTTCTTGAAGAACTTCCAATTCAGTTGGACCAGCAGGTGCCTCTTCAGCGACTTCTTCTTTTTTACGAAGATTTTGAGCTTTTTCCATTGCTTTAATCACAAAGAATAGAACTGTACCAACTACAAGGAAGTTGATAACAGCGCTCAAGAAGTTACCGTAAGCAACCCCATTCCATGAAAGTTCAGCAATACGTTCGATTTTCGCAGCTTTCAAGGCAGGGTTCAATAGAAGTGGAGTGATGATATCATTAACAAATGAAGTTACGATAGCACCAAAAGCAGTAGCGATGATTACACCGACAGCAAGGTCTACAACATTACCACGGAGCAAAAATTCTTTAAGATCTTTTAACATTTTCTTTTTCCTTTCGAAATTTTTACAACCTAAATTATAACTTAATCATCTGTTGAATGCAAGAAATATGCTTAGTGTTTTTTAAAAACAAAAACTTTACTGAAGATGTAATTGAGGACTATAATAGTAACTTGTGCAAAAATAGTCTCAATTGTATTAATAGTATTGAGATTATCACCTACAAACTGACCGATAATATGGGGGAAGCTCGTCACAAAAATAAAGGTCAGCAACAGGTCTAAGAGGAAGGTAATGAACCTTGCGGTCGTAAATTTTATCAGACGCTTGAACCAATTTTTTCGTTTTTGTTTAAAAACAATGGTATCATTGGTGAAAAAAGCAAAAAGAATTCCAGCTATATTTCCCAAAGCAGTCGCCCATAATTCTTGTTGGCAAAGGAAAAAAATCGTGATACGAATAATGATCGAAACAAGAGTAGTTGCAAGCCCGAAAAATAAGTAGGAGAGGATTTCATTATCGAAGAATTTTTTTATGTGTCTTTTCATAAAAATAGTATAGCATAAAGGATATAAATGTGCTATACTTGTAAGGTTGACTTGCTCAACCCTTGGTGCTTAGCTTCTTTCACCAAGCATATTATATGTGATATTGTCACTAAAGGAGAAAACATGAAAAAATTAACTGTCCGTGATTTGGCGGATATTGCCATTGTCGCAGCTATTTATGTGGTGTTGACAATCACACCACCCCTTAATGCCATCAGCTATGGCGCTTATCAGTTCCGTATTTCTGAGATGATGAATTTCTTGGCTTTCTACAATCCTAAGTACATTATCGGTGTTACTCTTGGATGTATGATTGCTAATTTCTTCAGTTTTGGAATTATTGATGTCGCTGTTGGAGGCGGTTCTACACTGGTATTCCTTAGCCTGGGAGTATGGTTGTTTAGTAAATACAGCAAAGACTATCTTTTTAATGGATTGATTCGTAAAGATCATTTCTTTTTTTCAATTCTATTTTCCATCTCAATGATCACCATTGCTGCTGAATTGAACATCGTAGCAGAAGCACCTTTCTTCTTAACTTGGTTTACAACTGCTATCGGAGAATTCGCTTCCTTGATTGTTGGTGCTATTCTTATCGGAAAAATTGGTAAGCGACTTGATTTGACCAGATAAAGATATCACATCAAATATTATTAAAAGGGCTGAACTTTGTTCAGTCTTTTTCTTATTTTTCTATAGACCCAGACTTTCAACAAAAGTGGTATAATAAAGAAAAAAGGAATTATTTTAATATGTATAGTTATCGTATTTCAGTTTTTGAAGTCCTTTGGAAAAATCAGGTCATTAGATTTTTGTTAATTTTTTTAGCACTATTTTATTTCTATCTTTTTTTCCAAAGAGTTAAGACATCCTTAAAAAGTGGTGGGAGTATGTTGGATCCTTTTCATATTGCAAAGGGAAGATTATACATTCACACGATTATTCTTTTTAGAAAAAGGATTGTTCCTCTAGCTGAAATTAGACAGATTGATATTGATTACGTTCGAGGGAGAAGAATGAATGGGGACAGGTATCATCTGTATTTTACAAGGAAAGATGGAAAATCTTTTACTTTTCATTTTGGGAAAAGCAAAAGAAACGAGGAGTTAGTGAAAAATCTTGCCAATGTGGCCAAGAAGTGCCATATTAAAATCTATTATTATTATTAAGAGTCGATTGCTATAATTGAATTGTTGTCACTTGTGACAGTTGTCAAAGCCAGGAGAGTAGCTAATATGAATCAACTACAAGTAATAAGAGAAGATAAACAACTAAGAATTTTATTGATGCAAGAATGCGATATTCTCTTTTATGACCAGTTGAAAGAGGTTGAATTTTCTCAGAACAATGAAGTTTATTCTCTTTCGCCCATAGCCTTTGCTAAAGACGGTAGTGGGGGAGAATATGTAATTCTTGAGGATGAGAGTATCGGCTTTATAGGGAGTGAAGGCCAAGTTGGGAGAGTGGCAGAAAGCCTTGATGACCTGCTTACCTTCTTACTTCATGCTGGTTCTATCTCAGACTTTTCCTGTCGTTTGCTCTATCAAAACAAGCATTTGTTGGAAAAATTCAGTCAGGGATTTATCGACAAAGCACGAGAAAATTATCAGTCAAAAGGTGAAGATTGGGATAAAGTGAGAACTGGACTTGCACAAAAGTTGGGACTCGAATTTCACCCTGAGAAACTGCAAGAGTTAGCCTTAAAATTTTATCAATCAGCCATAAGAACCCCGCTTTTCACTTGTAAATATGGTCATGCTGAGGATGAATATGTTTGTGATTCTATTTTGTCCGATATTATCGGCTTGTGGGTTTCAGAGCTTGTTGGAATGAGTAGGGAAGAAATGATGAACTTTGGCAACTAATAACTAGATGGTAATGATTTTTCGCTGTAGCTTGGGTATGGATTTCTAAAAAAGATGATGGAAAAATAAGGTTTGAAATTAATTTAAAAAAAGAAAAAAATCCCTATTTCCTTAAAAGTTTTTTTATGTTATAATAGTAACAGAAAAATTTTTAGGAGTTTATATGAGTTCTTCAGAATTTATTTCAAAGATTGATTATTATTGCCATAAGAAAGAAAGTCTATTTGACAAAAAGTAAGTTCAAATATGCCATTCGTTCCATGTTAGCAGGTGCTTTTTTAACCTTTAGTACAGCCGCTGGGGCTATCGGTGCTGATCTACTCAATAGCATCATTCCTAGTGCTGGCTATTTTCTTTTTCCATTTGTGTTTGCTTGGGGACTGGTTTACATTGTATTTTTAAATGCTGAATTGGTCACATCAAACATGATGTACCTGACAGCTGGAACATTCTTGAAGAAGATTGACTGGAAGAAAGCCTTTATTATCTTACTTTATTGTGCTTTTTTCAACTTAGTTGGAGCCATCTTAGCAGGTTGGTGTTTTGCTAATTCATCGGCTTTTTCACATTTGACTCACGATAGTTACTTACCAAAGATTGTAGCCAAGAAGTTGGCACGACCTAGTGAGTTGGTCTTGTTGGAAGGGATTTTGGCAAATATGTTTGTAAATATTGCCATTCTATCTTCTATTTTGGTTAAGGATAGCAATGCCAAACTCTGGATTATCTTGTCAGCTATTTCTATGTTTGTTTTCTTGTCAAACGAGCATATTGCAGCCAACTTTTCATCCTTTAGCATTATTAAATTCAGCATTGTTTCTGACCAAATTGCTAACTTTGACATTCCAAATATCCTACGCCATTGGGGAGTTACCTTTATCGCCAACTTGATTGGTGGAGGATTATTGATAGGCTTACCATACGCTTTTTTAAATAAAGACGAAGAGACTTACGTTGATTAGATCTGAGTATTTTATATTGGCTAATAGAAGAAGAGAGAATCATTGCGATTCTCTTTTTATTTAGAATTAAATGCAGTCATTACTGGCTAAAAAGATAAATCTGATTATTACTTCAGAAATTTATTATTACCTTAATCTATAAAAACATATTAAATAATTTAGTATACAAAACTAAAACCTAACTAAAATGATAATTATAAAACAAAAATAAGTGTATAGAATAAGGATGGAAAAGGATTTCTAAAAATTAGTAAAAAAATTTAAAGTTTAGTCTTAAGAAAGCCTTCCCATAATTTCGATTTTATGTTATAATATTCACAAATAAAAGTTTTAGGAGTTTATATGGTTTCTTCAGAATTTATCTCAAAAAAATTGAATTTGCTTGTAAGAAAAAAAGGAAAGTCTTTACAGTCAAAGTAAATTCAAGTATGCTATCCGTTCAATGTTTGCTGGTGCATTCTTAACATTTAGTACAGCAGACTGGTGCAGTTGGAGCTGACTTGATTAATAAGATTGCTCCTGGTAGTGGACGTTTCCTCTTCCCATTTGTTTTCGCTTGGGGATTGGCTTACATTGTCTTCTTGAATGCTGAGTTAGTAACATCTAACATGATGTTCTTGACAGCTGGTAGCTTTTTGAAAAAAATTAGCTGGAGAAAAACAGCTGAAATTCTTCTATACTGTACACTCTTTAATTTGATCGGTGCTCTTATAGCAGGTTGGGGCTTCGCCCATTCAGCAGCTTATGCAAACCTTACCCATGATAGCTTTATTTCTGGAGTTGTGGAAATGAAGTTGGGTCGTTCAAATGAACTTGTCTTGCTTGAAGCTATCTTGGCTAATGTCTTTGTAAATATTGCGATTCTTTCATTCGTTTTAGTTAAGGATGGTGGAGCAAAACTTTGGTTGGTTCTTTCAGCCATCTACATGTTTGTATTCTTAACAAACGAGCACATCGCCGCAAACTTTGCATCATTTGCTATTGTGAAATTCAGTGTTGCTGCTGATTCAATCGCAAACTTTGGTATTGGAAATATTCTTCGTCACTGGGGTGTAACTTTCATCGGTAACTTTATCGGTGGTGGTCTACTCATGGGATTACCATACGCCTTCTTAAATAAAAACGAAGATACATATGTAGATTAAAAGTTGGATTCATTCCAACTTTTTCTTTTTGTTTATCCATGCTATAATGAAAGTAGAATAGATAAATTTAGAGGAATAACATGAACGAGATTAAATGTCCAAATTGTGGCGAAGTATTTACAGTCAATGAAAGCCAATATGCAGAACTGCTTTCTCAAGTTCGCACTGCAGAGTTTGATAAGGAATTGCATGAACGAATCAAACAAGAATTGAGATTGGTGGAACAAAAAAAGCCTTAAATGAACAACAGGCAAAACTGGCTCAAAAAAGACCAAGAAATTGCCCAGCTTCAAAGTCAAATTAACAACTTTGATACAGAAAAAAAGAATTGGCTAAGAAAGAAGTGGAGCAAAGTGCAAGTCAAAAGCTTGCTAGAGAAAGAAAAAAAGAAGTCCAAGCTCTCGAAAAATCAATTGGCTACCTTGCGCTTAGAGCATGAAAAATCAACTACAAAAAAACACTGTCTGATCTAGAGAAAGAACGTGATCAGGTCAAAAACCAACTCCTTTTACAAGAAAAAGAAAATGAGTTGTCTCTAGCCTCTGTAAAACAAAATTATGAAGCCCAGCTAAAGGCAGCCAGTGAGCAGGTTGAATTCTACAAGAATTTCAAGGCACAACAATCAACCAAGGCAATCGGTGAAAGTTTGGAACACTATGCGGAGAGTGAATTCAACAAGGTTCGTAGCTTTGCCTTTCCCAATGCCTACTTCGAAAAGGACAATAAGGTTTCTGCGCGTGGTTCTAAAGGGGACTTTATCTTCCGTGATTTTGATGAAAATGGACTAGAATTCATTTCCATCATGTTTGAGATGAAAAATGAAGCTGATGGTACTGAGAAGAAACATAAGAATGCAGACTTTTACAAGGAATTAGACAAAGACCGCCGTGAGAAAGACTGTGAGTATGCTGTTTTGGTAAGTATGCTTGAAGCTGATAATGACTACTTCAACACAGGGATTGTTGACGTTAGCCATGAATATGAGAAGATGTATGTCATTCGTCCCCAGTTCTTTATTCAACTAATTGGACTCTTACGTAATGCTGCCCTTAATTCCCTTAAATATAAGCAGGAACTCGCTTTTATCAGGGAACAAAATATAGATATCACTCGTTTTGAGGAAGACTTGGACGCTTTCAAGGTAGCTTTTGCAAAGAATTATAACTCAGCTTCTGTCAACTTTGGCAAAGCCATCGACGAAATCGACAAGGCTATTAAGCGAATGGAAGAGGTGAAGAAATTCCTGACAACATCAGAAAACCAACTCCGCCTCGCAAACAATAAGTTGGATGATGTTTCTGTTAAAAAATTGACTCGGAAGAATCCGACCATGAAGGCTAAGTTTGATGCTTTGAAGGAGGAATAGAAATCAACACATGAACGGTATTATCAACTTAAAAAAAGAAGCAGGGATGACCTCGCATGATGTGGTTTTTTTAAGCTGCGTAAGATTTTGGGAACCAAGAAGATTGGTCATGGTGGGACGCTAGATCCTGATGTGGTGGGCGTTTTGCCGATTGCCGTTGGTAAGGCGACTCGCATGGTCGAGTTTATGCAGGACGAAGGCAAGATTTACGAGGGTGAAATTACTCTGGGCTATTCTACGACTACCGAGGATGCTAGTGGTGAGGTGGTTGCTGAGACACCAGTATTGTCTCCCTTAGATGAAAAACTTGTTGATCAAGCAATTGCTAGTCTGACAGGTCCTATCACTCAGATTCCGCCTATGTACTCTGCTGTCAAGGTCAATGGTCGCAAACTTTATGAGTATGCGCGTGCTGGTCAAGAAGTGGAGCGTCCAGAGCGTCAGGTAACTATTTATAGTTTTGAGAGAACCAGTCCGATTTGCTATAAGGACCAACTTGCACGTTTTACCTTCCGAGTAAAATGCAGCAAGGGAACTTATATCCGTACCTTGTCAGTTGACTTGGGAGAAAAAAACTTGGCTATGCAGACTCATATGTCTCATTTAACACGAACAAGCGCGCAGGTTTGCAGTTAGATGATGCTTTGACCTTGAATGAAATTGAGGAAAAAGTACAAGCTGGTGAATTAGACTTTCTTCATCCCTTGGAGATTGGGACAGGCGACTTAGTCAAGGTTTATTTGACTCCAGAACAAGCAGAAGAAGTGCGTTTTGGTCGCTTTATTGAATTGGAACAAACCGAGAAGGAATTGGCTGGTTTTGAAGGTGAAAAATTACTAGCCATTTTAGAGAAACGTGATCAACTCTATAAGCCTAGAAAGGTTTTCAATTGATTAGAGCCGGTGGTAAAATTGTAAACTGATTTTTAGTTTAAAAAATCTAAAAAACAGTGCAGTTTATATCAGAAAAAGTTATGAAAAAGGGTTGAAAACACGGTGATATTTGACAGTTTTGCTTGCTTATGATAATATTTAAATAAAGAAAAGCTAGAAAACTTTCAGAGGATATTATGAGTATTGAGATGACTGTAAGTGAGATTGCTGAGGTCTTGGGCTTGTCCCGCCAAGCAATCAATAACCGTGTCAAGGAATTACCTGAAGAAGATACGACTAAAAATGATAAAGGAGTCACTGTGGTAACTCGCAGTGGCTTGATTAAAGCTTGAAGAAATCTACAAAAAAACCATTTTTGAAGATGAACCTGTTAGTGATGATGTGAAGCAACGTGAGTTAATGGAGATTCTTGTTGATGAAAAGAATGCAGAAATCATCCGTCTTTATGAGCAGTTAAAGGCTAAAGACAAACAGTTGGCTGAAAAAGATGAACAGATGCGTGTCAAAGACCGTCAAATCGCAGAAAAAGATAAGCAATTGGATCAACAACAACAGTTAACCCTACAAGCCATGAAGGACCAAGAAAACCTTCAGTTGGAGTTGGATCAGGCTAAGCAAGAAGTACAAGCAACGAAGAAAGGCTTCTTTGCTCGCTTATTTGGAGGATAAGAAAAAACTGCTTGGTTTCTAGGTATAACCAAGTAGTTTCTTTTTACAAATACAGTAAGGAATGGACAAGATGGAAAAATTAAGAGATTATATTTCATTTGATTTGGAATTTAATAAACACCAAGATACAACTCACTTGATTCAGGTATCTGCGGTCCGTTTTAAAGATGGTGAAGAAGTAGGAGCATTTGACTCATATGTTCATACGGATGTACCATTGAAAAGTTTTATAAACGGTTTAACGGGTATCACATCTGAAACCTTGAAGGATGCTCCGAAGGTGGAAGATGTTCTCAAAGATTTTCAAGCCTTTATTGGTCAATTGCCTATCGTTGGCTATAATGCAGCTAAGAGTGATTTACCGATTCTATTGGAACATAGTTTGGATTATAGTAGCCAATATCAAGTGGATCTCTATGATGAAGCTTTTAAGCGACGTAGTTCGGATCTTCACGGGATTGCAAATCTCAAGTTACAAACTGTTGCAAGTTTTCTAGGATTTAAGGGACAATCTCATAACAGTTTAGAGGATGCTCGTATGACTGCGCGTGTTTATGAAGCTTTTCTAGAGTCTGATGAAAGCAAACTTTTCCTAGCATCACAAAGTAGTCTTAACTCTAATCCTTTTGGCGGTTTAGATTTATCACAGCTGTTTGATTAGGAGGTTTTATGAAACCCGAAAAGCCTAAAAAATTGGGTTTTAAAAAGATTTACCTCAATCTTGATAAAATCCTCTTTCTATTTTTTCTAATCTTTATGTTGGTCGACTATATTTGGTTACCTTTGAATTCATTGATAGCGGGTTTTTTGCTAAGTCAGACGGGCTATTTGTTTATTTCTTACAATAACATTTTTGCCATTATCAAAAATGCTCCTATAGTCAGTATTGGCTTCTTAATCTTAATCATTCTTAACCTTTTAGTTGCTTATTTTCAACTCAGTCTTCTCTTTATAGGGGCGCGTCATCTTCTTTATCATGAGAAAAGAACACTGATAGAATACAGTCGTAAGGTCTTTCGTGAGAGTCTTGTTTTTATGAAAGGTCTGACAATTACAAAAAGCCTTATTTATCTTCTTCTATGTTGCCATGCTTTTTCCTTTTATCAGGAAGATTTTAAAGATTTATTATTTTAATAAAATCGTAATCCCAGAGTTTATTCAGACCTACATGGAAGATAAATACTGGATGTGGTGGCTAGGTATTATCATCTTGTCAATCCTCTTCCTCTACGTTTCTGTTAAGTTGGTATTTGTTCTTCCAAAAATCTTTTATGATAAGATGACAGTCAAGGAAGCTGTGCTCTATAGTCTTGAAAAAACTAGAAATCAATTCTGGTTTTACGCTTTGCATCTCTTTCTCATTGTTGTCAAAACAAATCTTTTCTTTTACTTGCTTCTAATCCCACTATTGATTGTCCAGTTTTTAGTGGATGGTCTCACACAAAGAGAATCCCTGATTCTTGCCATTTCAAACTATATTTTAATAAAAAATATCCACTATATGGCCCTGACTTACTTCTTGGTTAAGTTCACCTCATTTTTAACGGGTGAGGAATTAGATATTATACCGAGACGAAAGAAAGACCATCTTATGAGATGGAGTGTTATGGGGTGTGCGAGTGTCATCTTTGCTATTGAAGGCTATGTCTATTTAGAAGCACCTGTTGCAAATCCTCCGCGCGTGATATCCCACCGAGGTGTTTCCAATGCTAATGGCGTGCAAAATACTGTAGAATCCCTAGAAAAGACAGCTCAATTAAAACCAGACCTTGTTGAAATGGATGTTCAGGAAACCAAAGATGGTCAGTTTGTCTTGATGCACGATGCGAATCTGAGAAGTCTAGCAGGATTAAATGTGACCCCTCAAGACCTAACTTTAGAAGAGTTGAAGCAGATAGATATTTCTGAAAATGGCTATCAAACTAAGATATCAAGCTTTGATGATTATTTAAATCGTGCCAATGATCTTCATCAGAAACTGCTTATTGAAATTAAAACCAGTAAAAATGATAGTGCTCAAATGATGGATCATTTCCTTGAAAAGTATGGTGCTAAGATTAAGGTTTATGGTCATCAGATGCAATCTCTAGATTACCATGTTATTGAAAAGGTAAGCCAGTATGATAAGGAGATTCCAGTCTTCTTCATCTTGCCCTACAATTCCGTTTTCCCAAGAACAAATGCAAGTGGCTATACTATGGAATATTCTACCTTGGACGAATACTTTGTGACTAAGCTCTGGAATACAGAGCAGAAGCTCTATGTATGGACGATTAACGGTTCGGAATCCTTTAACAAGTCGCTTCATCTAGGAGTAGATGGTATGATTACGGATAATTTGGAAATGGTACAAGAAGAACTTGAAACTGCCCAGGAAGACCCAGAATACGCTGATTTACTTTTAAAGAAGGCAACGGAATTCTTTACTTTTTAGATAAGACAAAAGAGGCTGAATTCAGCCTCTTTTTATGCTATTAGAATGGTAATTTTCCTGCAAAAGCACCGAGTTTCTTTTTGGTTGTCTCATCGATTTGTTCAAGAGCTGCATTCACTGCCTGAACAGTCATGTCAGAAAGAGTTTCGATATCTTCTGGGTCAACAACTGCTGGATTGAAGTCAATTCTAACAATTTTCTTGTCTCCTGTTAGTGTAGCAGTTACAAGGTTTTGGGCAGAAGTTCCAACAAATTCTGTAGCAGCAAGTTCAGCCTGACTTTGCTCCATTTGTTTTTGAAGTTTTTGAGCTTGACGCATCATGTTTTGCATATTCATCATGGTGGTATATAGCTTCCTTTTCTATTATTTTTCCTTATTATTTTAACAATTTTAATTGGAAAAAGTCTAATTAAAAATTTCAGGATCTCTATACATATCAACCATTGGTTTAAGGTTTTTTTAAGTTTTCTATACTATTCTGAAGAACTCTATATTAATAGGATTGATTAGATCTTGATAGGAGAAATGAGATAATCATTTGCATTTTTTAAAAGAAAGTGCACTAGGAAGAAATAATGTTCAGATTAAGGTTTAAAAAGAGCGTTTTCTAGGCATAAAGTCTTTGTATTTCTTTCAAGATAGAGCCAGATTGTGATATAATAGTTAACAATAAGTTTTTTTAGAATGAACTAAAGGAGTATAAAAATGATCTACGCTGGAATTTTGGCGGGTGGCACTGGCACACGCATGGGGATCAGTAATTTGCCAAAACAATTTCTAGAGTTGGGAGACCGCCCAATCTTAATTCACACTATTGAAAAATTTGTTTTGGAACCAAGTATTGAAAAGATTGTAGTTGGAGTCCATGGAGACTGGGTTACACACGCAGAAGATTTAGTTGAAAAATTCCTTCCGCTTCATAAAGATCGTATTATTATCACCAAAGGTGGTGCTGATCGTAATTCTAGTATTGAAAAAATTATTGAAGCTATTGATGCTTACCGACCAATCACGGAAGATGATATCGTAGTCACACATGACTCAGTTCGTCCCTTTATCACACTTCGAATGATTCAAGACAATATCGCTTTAGCACAAAATCATGATGCAGTGGATACAGTAGTTGAAGCAGTTGATACCATCGTTGAAAGTACCAACGGACAATTTATTACCGATATTCCAAATCGAGCCCACCTTTATCAAGGACAAACCCCTCAAACCTTCCGTTGCAAGGATTTTATTGACTTATATGGTTCTTTATCAACAGAAGAAAAAGAAATTTTGACAGATGCATGTAAAATCTTTGTCATTAAGGGTAAAGATGTTGCCTTGGCAAAAGGGGAATACTCAAACCTTAAAATCACAACAGTTACAGACTTGAAGATTGCTAAAAGTATGATTGAGAAAGACTAGAGACATGATTAATCAAATTTATCAACTGACCAAGCCAAAGTTTATCAATATCAAATATCAGGAAGAGGAAATTGATCAAGAAAATCATATCCTCATTCGACCAAACTATATGGCGGTTTGTCATGCGGATCAACGCTACTATCAAGGAAAACGTGATCCAAAAATCTTATCAAAGAAACTTCCAATGGCTATGATTCACGAGTCTTGCGGAACGGTCATTTCTGATCCAACTGGTACATATCAAGTCGGTCAGAAGGTTGTCATGATTCCAAATCAGCCACCAATGCAAAGTGATGATGAATTTTACGAGAACTACATGGCTGGTACTTATTTCTTATCTAGTGGTTTTGATGGATTCATGAGAGAGTTTGTTTCTCTTCCTAAGGATCGCGTGGTAGCCTATGAAGAAATTGAAGACACAGTTGCTGCTATTACAGAGTTTGTCAGTGTTGGCATGCATGCCATGAATCGTTTCATGACGGTATCTCACAGCAGACGTCAACGTATTGCAGTTATTGGTGATGGTAGTCTAGCCTTTGTAATGGCAAATATTATCAATTATACCTTGCCTGAAGCAGAGATTATCGTCATTGGACGTCATTGGGAAAAACTTGAACTCTTTTCCTTTGCGAATGAACGTTATATCACTGATAGTATTCCAGAAGATTTAAGCTTTGATCATGGATTTGAGTGTTGTGGTGGTGATGGATGCGGTCCTGCTATCAATGACTTGATTCGTTACATCAAACCCCAAGGTACCATTTTGATGATGGGAGTGAGTGAGTATAAGGTTAATATCAATACTCGTGATTCTTTAGAAAAAGGCTTGTTATTAGTTGGATCTTCTCGTTCTGGAAGAGTTGACTTTGAAAATGCCATTCAAATGATGGAAATTAAGAAGTTTGCCAATCGTTTGAAGAATATCATTTATCTCGAAGAACCAGTACGAGAAATTAAGGATATTCACCGAGTTTTTGCTACAGACCTAAATACTGCTTTCAAGACAGTATTTAAGTGGGAAGTCTAATGGAGGATGATTGTGAAGGAAATCGTTAAAGAAAAGATTGCTTCTTTATTATTTGGTGACGAAGAAATTCAGAGCGTTGAACAGTTGGGTGGAATGACCAATCAAAACTATTTGGTTAAAACATCCTCAAACCAGTATATCGTTAAGTTTTTCGGAAAAGGTACAGATAAATTAATCGACCGCAAGAATGAGAAGTTCAATCTTGAATTGTTGAAAGATTTGAAATTAGATGTAGAGAATTATCTTTTTGATATTGAAGCTGGTATCAAAGTCAATCAATACATTGAAAATGCAGAAACATTTGATTCAAATACTATTAAAACCAAATTTGAAAAGATTGCACCAATTCTACAAACCATTCATGCTTCTGGTAAAGAATTAAAAGGAGAGTTTGCTCCTTTTGAGGAAATCAAAAAATATGAAACCTTGATTCAAGGGGAGATTTCTTATCCAAACTATGAAGTTGTCAGAAAGTCTGTATTTTCTTTGAAAGATCAACTTGAACAAATCGGAATTGAGAAAAAATCTTGTCATATTGATTTGGTTCCAGAAAACTTTATTGAAGGACCAGATGGGCATTTATACCTCATCGATTGGGAATATTCTTCCATGAACGATCCTATGTGGGATCTTGCAGCTCTCTTTCTAGAGTCTGAATTCACTCCAGAAGAAGAGGAAGACTTTTTGGCTCATTACCAGAGTGAAAAGACACCTGTTTCAAGAGAGAAAATTCGAATTTATAAGATTTTGCAAGACATTATTTGGAGTCTCTGGACTATCTACAAAGAAGAAAATGGTGCAGACTTTGGAGATTATGGAATCTCTCGTTACAATAGAGCAGTGAAAGAATTGGATTTTAAGGGAGGGTTCCATGAAAAATAAAAACGGTGTTTCTTTTGGTTTACTTTCAGGTGTATTCTGGGGATTAGGACTAACTATTAGTGCCTATATATTTTCAATCTTTACAGAACTGTCACCTTTTGTAGTAGCAGCAGCACATGACTTTTTAAGTATTTTTATCTTGCTAGGATATCTTCTCGTTAAAGAAGGGAAGGTACGTTTTTCAATCTTCTTGAACATTCGAAATGTCAGTGTTATCGTTGGAGCACTATTAGCTGGGCCGATTGGCATGCAGGCTAATCTCTATGCTGTCAAATACATCGGTAGTTCCTTAGCTTCGTCTGTTTCAGCGATTTATCCTGCAGTTTCTGTCCTTCTTGCTTTCTTTATTCTAAAGCATAAGGTTTCTAAGAATACAGTATTTGGAATTTTGTTAATCATTGCAGGCATTATTGCTCAGACCTACAAGGTTGAACAAGTCAATTCTTTCTATATCGGAATTCTTTGTGCCTTAATTTGTGCTCTTGCTTGGGGGGAGTGAAAGTGTTCTAAGCTCATTTGCTATGGAAAGTGATCTCAGTGAACTTGAAGCCCTCTTGATTCGACAAGTAACTTCCTTCCTGTCCTATCTTGTTATTGTTCTCTTCTCGCATCATTCATTTGCAGAAGTGGCAAACGGACAATTGTTGGGACTTCTGATTGTCTTTGCAGCATGTAATATGATTTCTTATCTAGCCTACTATATGGCTATTAATCGATTGCAACCAGCAAAAGCAACAGGTTTAAATGTGAGTTATGTAGTCTGGACTGTATTGTTTGCAGCAATTTTCTTGGGTTCACCCCTTAATTTACTAACCATCATTACTTCACTTATCGTAATGGCTGGTGTTTATATTATTATTAAAGAATAAAGGAGAAAACGCGTGAAAGCGATTATCTTAGCAGCGGGCTTGGGAACTCGTTTGAGACCCATGACGGAAAACACTCCCAAAGCCTTGGTTAAAGTCAATCAAAAACCTTTGGTTGAATATCAAATTGAATTTAAAAGAACGTGGAATTGATGATATTATCATCGTTGTAGGTTATTTGAAAGAACAATTCGACTACCTTAAAGAAAAATACGGTGTCCGTTTGGTCTTCAATGACAAGTTTGCTGATTACAATAACTTTTACTCTCTTTACTTGGTAAAAGAAGATCTAGCCAACAGCTACGTTATCGACGCGGATAACTATCTTTTCAAAAATATGTTCCGAAATGATATCGAACGTTCAACATACTTCAGTGTTTATCGTGAAGATTGTGATAATGAGTGGTTCCTAGTTTACGGTGATGACTTCAAAGTTCAAGATATCATCGTCGATAGCAAAAATGGACGTATCTTAAGTGGCGTGTCGTTTTGGGATGCTCCAACAGCTGAAAAAATTGTTGGATTTATTGACCAGGCTTATGCAAGCGGCGAGTTTGTTGAACTCTATTGGGATAACATGGTCAAAGATAATATCAAAGAACTAGATGTTTATGTAGAAGAGTTGGAAGAAAATTCTATCTACGAAATTGACAGTGTCAAAGATTATCAAAAATTGGAGAAAATTTTGTCTTCACAAAAATAAGCAACTTTTATAAACTGATACCTTACCTATTTTTACTTGACTTTTCATGTTTGATACAGTATACTAGTGAAAATTTAACCTTTAAGGGAAGTCCAGAGAGACTCACAAGGTGTCAGAGAAAAGAAGCTACAACTGAAACAAGTAAGCGAATGCTTATTTGGTACTTTTGTGCAAATATCTTAACTGAAACCTTGCAATTGCAAGGTTTTTCTTTATCTGATCCCATTAAAATTTAAGGAGGAAAAGTTATGAATCCAAATTGTAAGAAGCGCATGGGAGCTATTCGCTTGGAAAAGATGAAAGTGATTGAGCAAGAGGAAATCGCGCCATCAATCTTTGAGCTTGTACTTCAAGGAGAAATGATCGAAGCTATGAAAGCGGGTCAATTTCTTCATTTGCGTGTACCTGATGATGCCCATCTCTTACGTCGTCCAATTTCGATTTCATCCATAGATAAGGCTAAGAAACAATGTCATCTTATTTATAGAATCGAAGGTTCTGGTACAGCAATTTTTTCAACTTTGAAACCAGGTGATAGTTTAGATGTTATGGGACCTCAAGGAAATGGCTTTGATCTATCTATGCTAGACAACCATAGCAAAGTTCTTCTTGTTGGTGGAGGAATCGGTGTGCCGCCCTTACTCGAAGTAGCTAAACAACTGAATGAGCGTGGTGTTGAAATAACAACTGTTTTAGGATTCGCTACTAAAGATGCTGTTATTTTGGAATATGAATTATCCAGATTTAGTCAGGTCTTTGTAACGACTGATGATGGATCTTATGATATTAAAGGAAATGTTTCTGTAGTGATTAAGGAATTTGACACTGAATTTGATGCCATCTACTCATGTGGGGCACCTGGTATGATGAAATATATCAATCAAACCTTCCATGACCATCCAAGAGCTTATCTATCTCTAGAATCCCGTATGGCTTGTGGTATGGGAGCGTGTTATGCTTGTGTCATGAAAGTTCCAGACAGTGAAACAGTTAGTCAACGTGTGTGTGAAGATGGGCCTGTATTTAAAACAGGAACTGTTGTTTTATAAGGAGAGTGTCATGACTACAAATCGATTACAAGTTTCTCTACCAGGATTAGAACTAAAGAATCCTATCATTCCTGCTTCAGGCTGTTTTGGTTTCGGACAAGAGTATGCCAAATACTATGATTTGGACCTTTTAGGATCTATCATGATTAAAGCTACAACCCTTGAACCACGTTTTGGTAATCCTACTCCACGAGTGGCAGAAACACCTGCTGGTATGCTGAATGCTATTGGTCTACAAAATCCTGGTTTAGATGTCGTACTCTCTGAAAAGTTACCTTGGCTTCAAAGGGAATATCCGAATCTTCCAATCATTGCAAACGTAGCTGGCTTTTCCAAATACGAGTATGCAACAGTTTCTCATGGTATTTCTAAAGCGAGCAATGTAAAGGCAATAGAACTCAATATTTCTTGTCCGAACGTCGACCATGGGAATCACGGATTATTAATTGGTCAAGATCCAGATTTGACTTATGATGTGGTAAAAGCAGCCGTAGAGGCTTCAACAGTTCCTGTTTACGTTAAACTAACACCAAGTGTGACCGATATTACTTCCGTTGCAAAAGCTGCAGAGGACGCAGGTGCTAGTGGTCTCACTATGATCAATACCCTTGTTGGTATGCGCTTTGATCTCAAAACTAGAAAACCAATCATTGCAAATGGGACAGGAGGAATGTCTGGACCTGCAGTGTTTCCTGTAGCTCTAAAACTCATTCGACAAGTAGCTCAAACAACTAATCTTCCGATTATTGGAATGGGAGGAGTTGACTCGGCTGAGTCGGCGCTAGAAATGTATTTGGCAGGTGCTTCAGCTATTGGTGTTGGGACAGCTAACTTTACCAATCCATATGCCTGTCCTGATATCATTGATAACCTACCAAAAGTCATGGACAAATATGGTATAGATAGTCTAGAGCAACTACGTAAAGAAGTGAAAAAAAAGTTTATTCTAAGTTTTATGCCATAGATTAAGTCTAAATTGTTTTGAAAGCGCCATTTTTCTGGTATAATAAATACTATGATTATTACAGTACCTATTAAAACAGAAAAAGACATTGCAACACCAGGACCAAACGTCCTTGTATTAGGTTATTTTGATGGAGTTCACCTTGGACATCAAAGATTATTTGACATAGCTTCTAAGATTGCTCTCGAAAAGCGCCAGGGAGTAGCTCTAGTAACCTTTAACGAATCACCAAAACTAACACTTAATCCATACTCACCTGAACACTTATTGCATATTCTGAATGCTAGTGAACGTGAGCGTAGATTGAAGCGAGCTGGAGTAGAGAGTTTGTATTTGATGGATTTCACTAGTCGAGTTGCAAACATGACCGCTCAAGAATTCATTGATAGCTATGTCAAAGAAGCAAAGGCAGAAACGATTGTGGTTGGTTTTGACTATAGTCTTGGATCAGACAGAAAAGTCAGCCGAAGATTTAAAAGAACTTTTTCATGGTGAAGTGATTATCGTTCCACCAGTAGAGGACGAAAAAGGGAAAAATTAGTTCTACACGAATTCGTCAAGCCATCTTAGAGGGTGATGTGAAAGAAGCTAGAAAACTTCTCGGTGCGCCACTGCCAACTAGAGGTGTAGTGGTTCACGGTAATGCTCGAGGTCGAACTATTGGCTTCCCGACAGCTAATCTAGTCAACTTGGATCGAACTTATATGCCGGCTGATGGTGTCTATGCTGTTGATGTTGAAATTCAGAGAAAAGTCTATCGTGGAATGGCTAGTCTAGGCAAAAATGTGACCTTTGATGGTGAAGAAGAGCGTTTTGAAGTTCATATCTTTGATTTTTCTGATGACATCTATGGCGAAACTGTAAATGTATATTGGTTAGACCGTATCCGTGACATGGTGAAATTCGATAGTATAGATCAATTAGTCAAGCAACTTAAGCAAGATGAACAGATGGCAAGAAAATAGGATTTGAAATGATAGGAGAGTTTGAGATTATCTCAAGCTCTTTTTTTGAAATATCATATATTATTTTTGATAAGCGCTTTCTTTCCTAATTTAATAGTATTTGTATTTAAGATGATTATTGAAATTTATAGGAATTTTTGCTATAATTTAATCATCATACTAAAGGAGATTATGATGTTTAAAGAAAAAAGAAATAAAGGCTTTATTTCAGGGCTTATTCTTTCACTAGTTTTCTTTGCTTTTTCTGCAGGAACTGTCTTCATGTGGAATCATCACCAGCATCCAATGGATCCATTTTCAGATGATACTCGGTCAGGTAAAGAAGTTACTATGACTGTCTATGATATCTATCCAGAAGTAGTTGGAGAAGTTGATGGTGGAAGTGTTTTATATCTTGTGCAATATAGCAATGATGGTGATGGTAAATTTGCAGTTGTAGAGGCTAAAGAAAATGATAAAGAGATTCAAAAACTTATGGAACAAGCTGCAACTGAAACACTTATAGATAATCCAGCTACTCTAGTAGGTACACAGTTACAACCTCTAAGTAAAAATGTTAACAACAAATCTCGAAATAATAGAATTGTAGATTTGTCTGGCTTTCTTGACTCTATACTTGAACCTGATTCAACTGTTGCTTTGAACATGAACTCAAGTGTCTATCTGAGTTTGACTGAACACTCAAAAGATGGCTGGTGGCATCTCATAAGTGCTGCAATTTTTGGAGGAATTGGACTATTTACATTAGTGGGTGCCTTTCTTCTTCGTAAAAAAATCTATCGCAGCTTTTGAAGAGCTTTATCAAGCCTATCCTGAATTGCAAGGAAATGTTGAAAATCTAACTGGTTTGGCAGAATTTTATGATGAGAGTCTAAAGGTAATCCTCTATAAGAATCATCTCATCACTTACTTTAAAGGGACTCAAGCTTTAGACCTACGAGATGTTGAGCAACTCTATCTAGTCGAAACCAGAATTAACCGTTCCCTAATCACAAATAAAAGTCTACCAGTTCTGCTATGTTCGTAAGAATGCTAAGAAAAAAACAAGACATGACCTTGAAAACAACTAAAAACAGTTCAAGAGCAACTGGAAGAACTTTGGGATATAATTTCAGATAAATTTCCAGATATTCATATAGGAGTTTAATAGCAAAGCATCGATTTTCGATGCTTTTTATGTATATGATAATTTGTCATAATTTTTTTAATAATTTGATTAGATTTTTAGAGGAAATTTAAAAAAATCCATTTACAGGCATGTTGTTATAAAGTTTACGAATTTTTTTGATACAAGATGCTAACAGAGTATAATCAAAGAAGTAGAATTTTATATTATTTTTTTAAAAATTTATACCATAACATAAAAATAGATGCATAAAATAAATAAGGTTTTTCTTTCTAATTTTTTTGGGTTAAATGATTAGAAAAAAATAGTTAAAAATGTGGTAGAATAAAAGGTAGCATCAATTTTTAGAATTGATAGAAAAACGGAAGGTGTTTAGATGTTTTTTAAAAGAAATGAAGGTCAATTTAGAGAAACAGATCGTGTTACAAGATTTAAGCTAATCAAGTCTGGTAAACACTGGTTACGTGCCTCTACTTCCCTTTTTGGTTTATTTAAAGTTATTCGTGGCGGAGTGGATACAGCTCAAGTATCAACAGAGGTTGTTGAGGAGCGTTCTTCCACACCATTGACAGGAATCGATGTCCTTAAGGGGATAGTAGCGGCTGGTTCAGTTATCGGAGGAGGAGCTATCGTTCAGACGCAGGTTTATGCTAATGAACAAACAGCAGTAGAAAAAGTAATTGATACAGATAGCACGCTCGTCAATACGGACAAAGTTGTTCTAGGGACAGTTGGGCAAGAAGATCAAGAAACTCCAGCTTCAGATGTTACTTCTCAGTCTATCAGTGAGAGTGTATCAGTCTCTGAAAGTCATTCTTTATCAGAGTCTTTGTCTTCATCAGTGTCTGCAAGTACATCTGCGTCAGAGTCAGCTTCAACATCTGCCTCTACGTCAACTTCAGCATCTGCCTCAACTTCAATTAGTACATCTGAGTCAGTAGCTAAATCAGAAAGTCTTTCTGGGACTGGCTCTACAAGTCCTACAGTTACAAGCTCGGCAAGTAAGAGTGTTGCTAGCGGAACTACCAAGGGAGAGGATGGAGTAGCAAATAAAGCTAACGCTACAATTACCTATAATTCTACAGTAGCTAACTTGAATACTGCTTCAGCAAATGCAGTAGTATCTGACAAAGTCAATGCTAGTGAGGCAACTGTCTTAGCAACTGTTGCAACAGGGGTTGTAACTGCGACTGAAACTGACAAAAAACGTGCAGAGCAAGAGAAAAAACTTAAGAGTCTTTCAGATGAGATAGGAACCTATCTCGGTCGTCTGGGAAATCGTGAGGGGGCTGAAACTGCGCTTCTAAAAGGAAAAGCTACGATTGAAGCTATTCAAAATGCTTTGACAGATCCTAACGCTGACCTTAACACCCTTATCACTGAGGCTACTAGAACACGTAATAGCGTGGTGAACACGGTCCTTCGTGCTAGTTCTGGGGCGCGTGACTACCGTAATGGTCAAGCTTTGACTTCTTCAAATGACTTTCGTATCCCATTCAATACAAACGCTTCTTTGGGAAATGCAAGTTATGATCCTAAGGCCAAACTAATTATTACCAATAAAAACCAAGCAAACTACTTTAAAACATCAGGAACTGCAAATCTAAGTGGTGGTACAGTAACCTTAACAAAGAACACAAGTGGGCAAGCCGGTTCCTATACATTGAAAACTAAGATAGATATGACTGAGAGCTTCACCCTAACAGGTAAGATCAATCTTGGAAATTCTTATGAAGGCAATACTACTAATGGTCACTATGGTGGTGATGGGATTGCGACGGTGTTTTCAACTGCGGAACCTGGTGTTATAGGAAATGCTAATGGAAACGGTTCAGGTGCTTCTCTTGGTATGGGGGGAGATAATCTTAAAGGTTCTTTTGGATTTAAACTTGATACATGGCATAATACGGGTGCACCAGAAGCTGTAAATAAAGCATCTGCCGATCCAAAGATTAGTGGTTATCAAAATGGAGCATTTGGTGGTTTCATTTATAACTACAATGGTAGCAACAGAAATGCCCAAGGAACTGTCTATCCAGTAATTCGTACCTTTGAACATTTAAATCAAAACCCAACAGATAATTCTTTTAGAGACTACCAAGTTTCCTATAATGGAACGACAAAAGTAATGACTGTTACCTATAATGGTGGTCAAACCTGGTCTATGAATCTGCAATCAGATCAAATTGCGACTACAAGAGATATGAATGTAGATGGCCGTCCAGTTAATACGAATGCTCTCAGACTTGAGAATACAAGGAGAAGTTTGTTGGATAACGCTGGTAGCCCTGAAGAGCTAGCCTTGGCCCTCTTCGCTTCGACAGGCTCTGGAACCAACCTTCAACAATTCAGACTAGAAAAATTTGAATATTCTGCTCGTGGTGCCTATGTTACAGTTAATTTCATCGATGCAGATACTGGAGAGGAAATCCCTGGTAAGGACGAGGTGCTTATCCAAGAACTTCCAGGAAAAACGGTCGATCTTAGTCAATATCTGAACATTAAAGGTTATCAGTTGAAGGCAACTAACGTTGCAACTGCCAAAGGATATGTATCGGGTAATAAAGTCACAGTTCTTGAAGGAAAACAAGGTATCACCTATGCCTTCCATAAACTCAAACAAAATGAACTTTATAATGCAACTGCAAAAGTCCCAACCATCTATACGGTACAAGGTGAAACTACATCTGATCTCTCTGATGTAAACAACTTTGTGACTATCAATCCTGTTGATAGCTCAACGCCAGCTGTCACTGGACATAGCATTTCTTGGGTAACGCCAATCTCTACTAGTGCAACTGGGCCTCAATCAGCTCTAGCACGTGTTACTTACTCTGATAACTCAACTTCAGAAGTAACCATCAACTATACTGTTTATCCAAAGGTTGAAGCCAAAACCAACAATGGTGTGAAAGGTCAATTTTATGCCTTTAAAGGAACGACAGGTGATAGGCTAAGTAAAGTTTCTGGAGGAACTTGGGCTAATAATTATGGTAGAGATTCTTATTTGTATACCAATGTTAATGACCTTCCAGCAGGAACCAAATGGTCCTATAAATATAAATTAAATAACACAGGGGCTGAGCAAACGACTGATGTTGGAACTCCGACTTTTGGTGAAGTATGGTACACAACTAAAGAGGTAGTGGATGTAGAACCTGTTAGTCACCATACAACCTATACTCTTAAGGCTGTTTACCCAAATGGACGTTACGGTACAGTATCATCTAGCAATCCTTCATTGACAAGTGAAACTAGTTTTGACTATACTGTAGTTGATCCAGTAGCCAAACAGGTATATGTTACAACTGCAGGTGACAAGACATCGCTAGCAGATATCATTGCGAATCCAGGAAATGCACTCGAAAACTCTAACCCTAGTGTAGCCTTCCCAGCAGGTACTACCTTTAGTTGGGTTCAGGCTCCTGACGACGCCATGGTTGCTAATCCAGGATTCTATACTAGAAAAGTTAGTGTGACCTTGCCCCAAGGTTCTCAATCGGTTGCCAGAAACAGTGCAACATTTCCTGTTATCATCAAGGTCAATCCTCAAGCACCACAAATCGCTGATGATCAAGTGAACAATACAGGTGGTTTACCAAACAAGGCAATCACTGTTACAAATGTGACGCCGGGTGCACTTGTTACCTTGACTCTAGCTGGACATACCTTCCAGAAGACAGCTAAGGACAATGAAACAAGCGTAACCTTTGAACCTGCAAAATTGCAAGACGCATACGACGGCAACAATGGTCTTCTTCCGACAGGTAACGTAACTGTTAAACAAAGCAAGGTCTTTACAAATCCTAGCACTGGTGCAAATGAAACCTTGGAATCAGCTACAACGACTAAGACGATTACCCAGGAAACTGAACAGCCTAATGTTACTGTCAAGGTTGAAGTGTTTAATGAGGATACAAATTCTTGGGTAGAGGCACCTAGATTCCCACAAAATTCTGATAAGATTTACAAAATTTATGCAGGGGATAAATTCCGTGTCATTGTCGAAACATCAGATAATAGTGGAAAAGTTAAAAATATCGAAGCTTGGAATAATGAAACAAGTGAGCAGGAGCGCTGGATTACAACAAAGATTGTTGATGATTATGCTACAGGAGGAGTAGCTATCCAAAAAACAAATGATCCTGTCGAAGCATCTCTAGCTAAACCATATACTCATCAGTTGACTACTGATGGAATTTATAATCCTAATCAAATTTTTAATCCAAGAAAAAATTATACTAGTACTGCAACTCCGGATAATGATGAAACACCAAATACTTGGACACGATTTGCTAGAGTTAGAGACCTTTCTAATAACACAACTGCTGAGAAATATATCATTCGACAAGCACCATTGAGTGAGAAATATACGCCGAATTCACCTGCAGTTATTCAAGTAACAAATGTAACAAATCCTACGGAGCAAGATCGAGCGAAGATTCTTAAAGAAATTAAAGAAGCGAATAAGAATGCAAAACAAGTCAAATCTTACGCAGTGGATAATAACGGAAATGTTATAGTTACATATGACGATAACACGACGGATATATTTAAACCAAAATTATCTGATTCAGATTCTAGAAGTGCAAGTACCTCAGCAAGTACATCAGCTTCAACAAGCGCAAGTACGTCAGCAAGTACATCTGCCTCAACAAGTGCAAGCACGTCAGCAAGTACGTCTGCCTCAACAAGCGCAAGTACATCAGCAAGCACTTCAGCAAGTACATCTGCCTCAACAAGTGCAAGCACGTCAGCAAGTACGTCTGCCTCAACAAGCGCAAGTACATCAGCAAGCACTTCAGCAAGCACATCTGCCTCAACAAGTGCAAGCACGTCAGCAAGTACATCTGCCTCAACAAGCGCAAGTACATCAGCAAGTACGTCTGCTTCAACAAGCGCAAGTACATCAGCAAGCACGTCCGCTTCAACAAGTGCAAGTACCTCAGCAAGTACGTCCGCTTCAACAAGCGCAAGCACATCGGCTAGCACGTCAGCCTCAACAAGTGCAAGTACGTCAGCAAGTACCTCAGCAAGTACATCTGCTTCAACAAGTGCAAGCACATCAGCAAGTACATCCGCATCAACAAGCGCAAGTACATCAGCAAGTACATCCGCTTCAACAAGTGCAAGCACTTCAGCAAGCACGTCAGCTTCAACAAGTACAAGCACATCAGCAAGTACATCCGCTTCAACAAGTGCAAGTACCTCAGCAAGTACATCCGCATCAACAAGCGCAAGTACGTCAGCAAGTACGTCAGCCTCAACAAGTGCAAGTACATCGGCTAGCACGTCAGCAAGTACATCAGCTTCAACAAGTGCAAGTACGTCGGCTAGCACGTCAGCTTCAACAAGTGCAAGTACATCGGCTAGCACGTCAGCAAGTACATCTGCCTCAACAAGCGCAAGTACATCAGCAAGTACGTCTGCTTCAACAAGCGCAAGTACGTCAGCCTCAACAAGCGCAAGCACATCGGCAAGTACATCCGCATCAACAAGCGCAAGCACGTCAGCAAGTACGTCAGCTTCAACAAGTGCAAGTACATCGGCTAGCACGTCAGCAAGTACATCTGCCTCAACAAGCGCAAGTACATCAGCAAGTACGTCTGCTTCAACAAGCGCAAGCACATCGGCTAGCACGTCAGCAAGTACATCTGCATCAACAAGCGCAAGTACATCAGCAAGTACATCGGCTAGCACGTCCGCTTCAACAAGCGCAAGTACATCGGCTAGCACGTCAGCTTCAACAAGCGCAAGCACCTCAGCAAGTACGTCGGCCTCAACAAGTGCAAGTACCTCAGCAAGTACGTCAGCATCAACAAGTGCAAGTACGTCAGCAAGTACGTCCGCTTCAACAAGCGCAAGCACGTCAGCAAGTACGTCCGCTTCAACAAGCGCAAGCACGTCAGCAAGTACGTCAGCATCAACAAGCGCAAGTACGTCAGCCTCAACAAGCGCAAGCACATCGGCAAGTACGTCTGCTTCAACAAGCGCAAGCACATCGGCTAGCACGTCAGCAAGTACCTCAGCCTCAACAAGCGCAAGCACATCGGCTAGCACGTCAGCAAGTACATCAGCTTCAACAAGTGCAAGTACGTCAGCCTCAACAAGTGCAAGTACGTCAGCCTCAACAAGTGCAAGTACATCGGCTAGCACGTCAGCCTCAACAAGTGCAAGTACGTCAGCAAGTACATCTGCTTCAACAAGTGCAAGTACATCGGCTAGCACGTCAGCAAGTACATCCGCATCAACAAGCGCAAGTACGTCAGCAAGCACATCTGCATCAACAAGTGCAAGCACGTCAGCAAGTACGTCTGCTTCAACAAGCGCAAGCACATCGGCTAGCACGTCAGCAAGTACATCTGCATCAACAAGCGCAAGCACGTCAGCAAGTACGTCAGCCTCAACAAGTGCAAGTACATCGGCTAGCACGTCAGCTTCAACAAGTGCAAGTACATCGGCTAGCACGTCAGCAAGTACGTCGGCCTCAACAAGTGCAAGTACGTCAGCAAGCACGTCAGCTTCAACAAGTGCAAGCACTTCAGCAAGCACATCTGCATCAACAAGTGCAAGCACGTCAGCAAGTACGTCAGCCTCAACAAGTGCAAGTACATCGGCTAGCACGTCAGCTTCAACAAGTGCAAGTACATCGGCTAGCACGTCAGCAAGTACGTCGGCCTCAACAAGTGCAAGTACGTCAGCAAGCACGTCAGCTTCAACAAGTGCAAGCACTTCAGCAAGCACATCTGCATCAACAAGTGCAAGCACATCGGCTAGCACGTCAGCCTCAACAAGTGCAAGTACGTCAGCAAGTACCTCAGCAAGTACATCTGCTTCAACAAGTGCAAGCACATCAGCAAGTACATCCGCATCAACAAGCGCAAGTACATCAGCAAGTACATCCGCTTCAACAAGTGCAAGCACTTCAGCAAGCACGTCAGCTTCAACAAGTACAAGCACATCAGCAAGTACATCCGCTTCAACAAGTGCAAGTACCTCAGCAAGTACATCCGCATCAACAAGCGCAAGTACGTCAGCAAGTACGTCAGCCTCAACAAGTGCAAGTACATCGGCTAGCACGTCAGCAAGTACATCAGCTTCAACAAGTGCAAGTACGTCGGCTAGCACGTCAGCTTCAACAAGTGCAAGTACATCGGCTAGCACGTCAGCAAGTACATCTGCCTCAACAAGCGCAAGTACATCAGCAAGTACGTCTGCTTCAACAAGCGCAAGTACGTCAGCCTCAACAAGCGCAAGCACATCGGCAAGTACATCCGCATCAACAAGCGCAAGCACGTCAGCAAGTACGTCAGCTTCAACAAGTGCAAGTACATCGGCTAGCACGTCAGCAAGTACATCTGCCTCAACAAGCGCAAGTACATCAGCAAGTACGTCTGCTTCAACAAGCGCAAGCACATCGGCTAGCACGTCAGCAAGTACATCTGCATCAACAAGCGCAAGTACATCAGCAAGTACATCGGCTAGCACGTCCGCTTCAACAAGCGCAAGTACATCGGCTAGCACGTCAGCTTCAACAAGCGCAAGCACCTCAGCAAGTACGTCGGCCTCAACAAGTGCAAGTACCTCAGCAAGTACGTCAGCATCAACAAGTGCAAGTACGTCAGCAAGTACGTCCGCTTCAACAAGCGCAAGCACGTCAGCAAGTACGTCCGCTTCAACAAGCGCAAGCACGTCAGCAAGTACGTCAGCATCAACAAGCGCAAGTACGTCAGCCTCAACAAGCGCAAGCACATCGGCAAGTACGTCTGCTTCAACAAGCGCAAGCACATCGGCTAGCACGTCAGCAAGTACCTCAGCCTCAACAAGCGCAAGCACATCGGCTAGCACGTCAGCAAGTACATCAGCTTCAACAAGTGCAAGTACGTCAGCCTCAACAAGTGCAAGTACGTCAGCCTCAACAAGTGCAAGTACATCGGCTAGCACGTCAGCCTCAACAAGTGCAAGTACGTCAGCAAGTACATCTGCTTCAACAAGTGCAAGTACATCGGCTAGCACGTCAGCAAGTACATCCGCATCAACAAGCGCAAGTACGTCAGCAAGCACATCTGCATCAACAAGTGCAAGCACGTCAGCAAGTACGTCTGCTTCAACAAGCGCAAGCACATCGGCTAGCACGTCAGCAAGTACATCTGCATCAACAAGCGCAAGCACGTCAGCAAGTACGTCAGCCTCAACAAGTGCAAGTACATCGGCTAGCACGTCAGCTTCAACAAGTGCAAGTACATCGGCTAGCACGTCAGCAAGTACGTCGGCCTCAACAAGTGCAAGTACGTCAGCAAGCACGTCAGCTTCAACAAGTGCAAGCACTTCAGCAAGCACATCTGCATCAACAAGTGCAAGCACGTCAGCAAGTACATCTGCTTCAACAAGTGCAAGTACATCGGCTAGCACGTCAGCAAGTACATCCGCATCAACAAGCGCAAGTACGTCAGCAAGCACATCTGCATCAACAAGTGCAAGCACGTCAGCAAGTACATCTGCATCAACAAGTGCAAGCACGTCAGCAAGTACGTCGGCCTCAACAAGTGCAAGTACGTCAGCAAGCACGTCAGCTTCAACAAGTGCAAGCACTTCAGCAAGCACATCTGCATCAACAAGTGCAAGCACGTCAGCAAGTACATCTGCTTCAACAAGTGCAAGTACATCGGCTAGCACGTCAGCAAGTACATCCGCATCAACAAGCGCAAGTACGTCAGCAAGCACATCTGCATCAACAAGTGCAAGCACGTCAGCAAGTACATCTGCATCAACAAGTGCAAGCACGTCAGCAAGTACGTCTGCTTCAACAAGCGCAAGTACGTCAGCCTCAACAAGCGCAAGCACATCGGCAAGTACATCCGCATCAACAAGCGCAAGCACGTCAGCAAGTACGTCAGCTTCAACAAGTGCAAGTACATCGGCTAGCACGTCAGCAAGTACATCTGCCTCAACAAGCGCAAGTACATCAGCAAGTACGTCTGCTTCAACAAGCGCAAGCACATCGGCTAGCACGTCAGCAAGTACATCTGCATCAACAAGCGCAAGTACATCAGCAAGTACATCGGCTAGCACGTCCGCTTCAACAAGCGCAAGTACATCGGCTAGCACGTCAGCTTCAACAAGCGCAAGCACCTCAGCAAGTACGTCGGCCTCAACAAGTGCAAGTACCTCAGCAAGTACGTCAGCATCAACAAGTGCAAGTACGTCAGCAAGTACGTCCGCTTCAACAAGCGCAAGCACGTCAGCAAGTACGTCCGCTTCAACAAGTGCAAGTACGTCAGCAAGTACGTCAGCATCAACAAGCGCAAGCACGTCAGCAAGTACGTCGGCCTCAACAAGCGCAAGCACATCGGCTAGCACATCGGCTAGCACGTCAGCCTCAACAAGTGCAAGCACGTCAGCAAGTACGTCAGCTTCAACAAGCGCAAGCACATCGGCTAGCACGTCAGCCTCAACAAGTGCAAGCACATCAGCAAGTACATCCGCCTCAACAAGCGCAAGTACCTCAGCAAGTACCTCAGCTTCAACAAGTGCAAGTACATCCGCCTCAACAAGCGCAAGTACCTCAGCAAGTACGTCTGCATCAACAAGCGCAAGCACATCTGCTTCAACAAGTGCAAGTACGTCAGCAAGTACATCCGCTTCAACAAGTGCAAGCACGTCAGCAAGTACATCAGCTTCAACGAGCGCAAGTACCTCAGCAAGTACGTCAGCTTCAACAAGCGCAAGCACATCGGCTAGCACGTCAGCCTCAACAAGTGCAAGCACATCAGCAAGTACATCCGCCTCAACAAGCGCAAGTACGTCAGCAAGTACATCCGCCTCAACAAGCGCAAGTACGTCAGCAAGTACATCAGCTTCAACAAGCGCAAGTACATCAGCAAGTACGTCGGCCTCAACAAGCGCAAGTACATCAGCAAGTACATCCGCCTCAACAAGCGCAAGTACATCAGCAAGTACATCAGCAAGTACATCGGCTAGCACGTCAGCCTCAACAAGTGCAAGTACGTCAGCAAGTACATCAGCCTCAACAAGTGCAAGTACATCGGCTAGCACGTCTGCATCAACAAGCGCAAGCACGTCAGCAAGTACATCAGCTTCAACAAGCGCAAGTACATCAGCTTCAACAAGCGCAAGTACGTCAGCAAGCACGTCAGCTTCAACAAGTGCAAGTACGTCGGCTAGCACGTCTGCATCAACCAGCGCAAGTACGTCAGCAAGCACGTCAGCTTCAACAAGCGCAAGCACATCGGCTAGCACGTCTGCATCAACCAGCGCAAGTACGTCAGCAAGCACGTCAGCTTCAACAAGTGCAAGTACGTCAGCAAGCACGTCAGCTTCAACCAGCGTAAGTACGTCGGCTAGCACGTCAGCATCAACAAGTGCAAGTACATCGGCAAGCACGTCAGCCTCAACGAGCGCAAGTACATCGGCAAGCACGTCTGCATCAACCAGCGCAAGCACATCAGCAAGCACATCGGCTTCAACAAGTGCAAGCACGTCAGCAAGTACATCTGCCTCAACCAGCGCAAGTACGTCGGCAAGCACGTCAGCCTCAACGAGCGCAAGTACGTCAGCAAGTACATCAGCATCAACAAGTGCAAGTACATCAGCAAGCACGTCAGCCTCAACGAGCGCAAGTACATCGGCAAGCACGTCTGCATCAACCAGCGCAAGTACGTCAGCAAGCACGTCAGCTTCAACAAGTGCAAGCACGTCAGCAAGTACATCTGCATCAACGAGCGCAAGCACCTCAGCAAGTACGTCAGCTTCAACAAGTGCAAGTACGTCGGCTAGCACGTCTGCATCAACCAGCGCAAGTACGTCCGCAAGCACGTCAGCAAGTACATCAGCTTCAACGAGCGCAAGCACGTCAGCAAGTACATCGGCTTCAACAAGCGCAAGTACGTCCGCAAGCACGTCAGCTTCAACAAGTGCAAGTACGTCAGCAAGCACGTCAGCTTCAACCAGCGTAAGTACGTCGGCTAGCACGTCTGCATCAACAAGTGCAAGTACATCGGCAAGCACGTCAGTCTCAACGAGCGCAAGTACATCGGCAAGCACGTCTGCATCAACCAGCGCAAGCACATCAGCAAGCACATCGGCTTCAACAAGTGCAAGCACGTCAGCAAGTACATCTGCCTCAACGAGCGCAAGTACGTCGGCAAGCACGTCAGCCTCAACGAGCGCAAGTACGTCAGCAAGTACGTCGGCATCAACCAGTGCAAGTACATCAGCAAGTACCTCAGCCTCAACGAGCGCAAGTACATCGGCAAGCACGTCTGCATCAACCAGCGCAAGTACGTCCGCAAGTACGTCAGCAAGTACCTCAGCAAGTACGTCGGCTTCAACAAGTGCAAGTACGTCAGCAAGTACGTCAGCTTCAACAAGCGCAAGCACATCGGCTAGCACGTCAGCCTCAACAAGTGCAAGCACATCAGCAAGTACATCCGCCTCAACAAGCGCAAGTACATCCGCTTCAACAAGCGCAAGCACATCTGCATCAACGAGCGCAAGTACGTCAGCAAGTACCTCAGCTTCAACAAGTGCAAGTACCTCAGCAAGTACGTCGGCTTCAACGAGCGCAAGCACATCGGCTAGCACGTCAGCCTCAACAAGTGCAAGTACATCAGCAAGTACATCAGCTTCAACAAGTGCAAGTACATCGGCTAGCACGTCAGCAAGTACATCCGCTTCAACAAGCGCAAGCACGTCAGCAAGTACATCCGCCTCAACAAGCGCAAGTACGTCAGCCTCAACAAGCGCAAGTACATCAGCAAGTACGTCGGCCTCAACAAGCGCAAGCACATCAGCAAGTACATCCGCTTCAACAAGTGCAAGTACATCAGCAAGTACGTCAGCTTCAACGAGTGCAAGTACATCGGCAAGTACATCAGCAAGTACGTCTGCTTCAACAAGCGCAAGTACATCAGCATCAACAAGTGCAAGCACATCAGCGTCTGAATCAGCATCAACAAGTGCATCGACATCAGCATCTGAGTCAGCAAGCACATCTGTTGTTACAAGTAAGGGAATGCCAGAGAGCTTATCGCTTGATAGTTTAGATATCGATAGTGTGATTACATCGGATTCGATCAGCACATCAGTATCGCAATCACTATCATTATCAGTAAGTACTAGCCAATCAATGGCTCATTCGACTTCAACTAGTCAAACTCCTCAAGCTGATAGCAGTAAAACACGTAAGCAACTTCCAAATACTGGAACAACAGCTTCAGCTACAAATGTTCTCCTTGGAGTTGTAGCAGGTCTAACTGGATTAGGATTAGTGGCTAAACGTCGTAAGCGTGATGATGAAGAATAAATCTTCTAACGATTCTATTAGTTGATTAATCCGATCAAAAAACCTGAAAGATATAACTTTCAGGTTTTTTTCGTTCTATAATATTTGTGTTTTGTAAATATCTATAAACATTGCGGGAACTTTTTATAATTTTTGCAAAATAAAAAAATAGCCACGGAATTAGTAGTAGATACTAGATTCTATGACTAGTTGTAGAGTTTAAGGTTTAGACTTGATAATTTTAGTTTGTTTAGATAGGGATAGGAGTGTTTCGTCACTTAATTTAGAATCAGTGATAATAGTATCGATATCTGAAATGTTGTAAAATGTAAAGAAATCAAACTTATCAAATTTGCTATGGTCAGCTAGGAGATACTTTTTATTGGCATTTTCCAGTGCTAATTTCTGAGATTCCCCTTCGTCTTCACTAAAAGTAGCGATAGCTTGATCCTTGATACCATTACAACTAACGAAGGCTTTTGAAAATTGCAAACTGGCAATATCTTGGAGGGTTAGAGTGCCTACAAATGCTCCTGTAATTGAACGATAATTACCACCGATTAGAATTAGGTCAGTTAGCTTACGCTCGTTTAGAATGAGAAATACAGGCAAACTATTGGTAACAACACGAATGTTATCGATAGAAAGCTCACGCGCAAAGAACTCTAAGGTAGTACCTGGACCGATAAAAATAGTTTCTCTTTCTTCAACTAAGTGACTGGCAAAGCGAGCAATTTCTTGTTTTTCTGCTGTCTGTAACCCCTGTTTTTCAACGTTAGAACGCTCATTGTTTAACAAAGAACCTGTTCGAAGTTTTTCGGCTCCACCATGAACACGAACCAGTAAATCTTTATCTGCCAACTCTTGTAAATAACGTCTAGCAGTCATATCTGAAATATCTAGGCGACTCATAATCTCTTTAACAGTGATCGTTCCTTTTGTATTAACAATTTCTAAGATAGTATCTAATTTTTCTTGCTTAAGCATCGGATCACCTCCATATCTATTACTATAATACCATAAACTAGAAAATCAATCAATGTAAAGAACAAAAATAAACAAAAACAAAAAACATCTGAGTTTTTTAAACAAGTCAGATGTTTTTTTAAAGTCTTGTATTAATCTAGACCATAATTATAGTCGTCATCTTGCATCGCTTCAACTTCACCAAGTAGATAACCATTACCAACTTGAGAGAAGAAGTCGTGGTTTGATGTACCAGTTGAAATCCCGTTCATAACGATTGGGTTAACATCGTCTGCTGAATCTGGGAAGAGTGGATCTTGTCCTAGGTTCATGAGTGCCTTGTTAGCATTGTAGCGAAGGAAGGTTTTGACTTCTTCAGTCCAACCAACACCGTCATAGAGGCTCTCTGTATATCCTTCCTCGTTTTCATAAAGAGTATAAAGGAGATCGTACATCCATTCTTTGAGTTTTTCTTGTTCTTCTTCTGGTAATTCGTTGAACCCAAGCTGGAATTTATAACCAATGTAGGTTCCGTGAACGGACTCGTCACGAATGATGAGTTTGATGATTTCAGCAACGTTAGCCAACTTGTTATTTCCTAGATAGTAGAGCGGAGTGAAGAAACCAGAGTAGAAGAGGAAGGTTTCAAGGAAAACACTAGCTACTTTCTTTTCAAGTGGAGTTCCGTTTAGGTAGATTTCATTGATAATTTCAGCTTTTTTCTGAAGATATGGGTTGGTATTAGTCCATTCAAAAATTTCTTCAATTTCAGACTTGGTATTCAAGGTTGAAAAGATAGAAGAATAAGATTTGGCATGGACAGATTCCATAAACTGGATATTGTTAAAAACAGCTTCCTCGTGAGGTGTACGAATATCAGCACGAAGAGCTTGAACACCAGTTTCTGATTGCATGGTATCAAGCAGGGTCAAACCACCAAAAACTTTACCAACAAGGTCTTTTTCCTTGTTGGAAAGCTTTCTCCAGTCATCCAAGTCGTTTGACAAGGGGATACGCGTATCGAGCCAGAATTGCTCCGTCAGTTTTTCCCAGGTTGATTTGTCGATGACATCTTCGATGGCATTCCAGTTAATGGCTTTGTAGTAAGTTTTCATTTGAAATCTCTTTCTGTATGTAGTAATGCGATAACATAATCATTTTTATTTTATCATAATTCTATGCTATAAATCGAACAAAAAGTCGGAAGCCCGACTTTTATGTTCTTACATGATTTTATCAGAAAATACGTTTAATGGATTGAGTAAATGCGATACTTTTGAGAGACGAATTAAATCACACAGCTCTCACATTGGTTAGCGCCAACTTCTCCGCCGTCATCAGTAAAGGTACGGACGTAGTAGATAGACTTGATGCCCTTGTTAAAGGCGTAGTTACGAAGGATAGACAAGTCACGTGTCGTTTGTTTGTTTTCTTTCTTCCATTCGTAAAGTCCTGTTGGAATATCACTACGCATGAAGAGAGTGAGTGAAAGTCCTTGGTCCACGTGCTCTGTTGCAGCAGCGTAAACATCAATCACCTTACGCATATCCATATCGTAGGCAGAAGTGTAGTAAGGAATCGTTTCTGTTGACAATCCTGCAGCAGGGTAGTAGATCTTACCAATTTTCTTCTCTTGACGTTCTTCGATACGTTGCGTAATTGGATGGATAGAAGCAGATACATCGTTGATGTAGCTGATAGAACCATTTGGTGCTACAGCAAGTCGATTTGGTGGTAAAGACCATCTGTTTTAACTTTATCTCGAAGTTCAGCCCAATCAGCAGCAGTAGGGATAAAGATATCTTTGAAGAGTTCTTTAACACGGTCTGATTTCGGAAGAAATTCACCAGTTAAATACTTATCAAAGTAGCTTCCGTTAGCATAGTCTGATTTCTCAAAGTTGTGGAAGGTAACACCACGTTCACGCGCGATATTGTTTGACTCAACCAAGGTCCAGTAGTTCATAAGCATGAAGTAGATGCTTGTAAATTCAACAGACTCAGGTGATCCATATTCGATCAATTGTTGGGCAAGGTAGCTGTGAAGTCCCATAGCACCAAGTCCAAAGGTGTGAGCCTGGCTATTTCCATGGTCGATAGTTGGAACAGCTACGATGTGTGAACTATCTGTAACAAAAGTCAAAGCACGTACCATTGCACGGATAGAGCGACCAAAGTCAGGTGAAGTCATCATGTTGACCACGTTTGTTGAACCAAGGTTACATGAGACATCAGTCCCCATTTTAAGGAATTCTTGAGCATCGTTGATAAGACTTGGCTCTTGAACTTGAAGAATCTCTGAACACAAGTTACTCATGATGATCTTACCATCGACAGGATTTGCACGGTTAGCAGTATCAATGTTGACTACATAAGGATAGCCAGATTCTTGTTGCAATTTAGAAATTTCAGTTTCCAAATCACGCGCCTTGATTTTTGTCTTGCGGATGTTTGGATTTGCCACCAATTCATCGTATTTTTCTGTGATATCGATGTAGTTAAAAGGTACACTATACTCTTTTTCAACAGAATAAGGACTGAAGAGGTACATTTCCTCATTCTTACGTGCTAATTCGTAGAATTTATCTGGTACTACAACACCAAGTGAGAGAGTCTTGACACGAACTTTCATCGGCATTTTCTTTCTTAGTTGAAAGGAAGGCGATGATATCTGGGTGAAAGACGTTGAGGTAAACAACCCCAGCACCTTGACGTTGCCCAAGTTGGTTTGAGTAAGAGAAGCTATCTTCGAAAAGCTTCATAACCGGAACGACACCAGATGCGGCTCCTTCATATCCTTTAATAGGAGCACCAGCTTCACGAAGGTTGCTGAGGGAAATTCCGACACCGCCACCGATACGTGAAAGTTGAAGAGCTGAGTTGATAGAACGTCCGATAGAGTTCATATCATCTGTTACCTGGATCAAGAAGCACGATACCAATTCACCACGGCGAGCACGACCAGCATTCAAGAAAGAAGGTGTAGCAGGTTGATAACGTTGGTGGATAATTTCATTAGCGATATCAATAGCAATCGCTTCATCACCATCTGCGAAATAAAGGGCGTTAAAGAAGACACGGTCTTCCATGCTCTCAAGATAGTATTCCCCATCATTAGTCTTCAAGGCATATTGATTATAGAATTTATAGGCAGCCATGAAAGACTTAAATTGGAAGTTTTGGTCTTTGATAAATTCAGATAGTTCTTCCAAAAATTCTGGACGGTATTTCTTGATAAATGCTGTTTCAATATAGTTATGTTCAATAAGGAAATTAATTTTATCCGTAATTGAATGAAAAAAACCATTGTATTAGGTACAACATTTTCTTTAAAGAAGGCTTCAAGAGCTTCCTTGTCTTTGTGAAGCATGATTTGTCCATTCACAGGACGGTTAATTTCGTTATTAAGACGGAAGTAAGTCACATCTTCAAGTTGTTTTAATCCCATAAAAAATCCTTTATCTAATTACAAAAGAAAGGCTTCTAAGATAGACATAGAAGCTTTTGTCTTGATTCTTAAGCAAGTTGTTTGAGTTTACCTGGTTGGAAACCAGAGAAAACTTCTGTTGGTGTCTGAATGATAGGAGCAGCACTAAAGCCAAGCTCTTTTACTTGATCAATGTATTCAGGCTGTTCATCAAGATTGATTTCTTTATATTCAACATTATTACTGTCCAAAAAGCGTTTGGTCATTTTACATTGGACACAGTTGTTTTTAGAATATACGGTTACCATTTCTGTAACTCCTCTTTAAAAAAATTATTACTTTCTTAGTATATCAGAAAAAAACTTTGTCAACTTTCTAAAACTAAATCTTGTGTAATTGTTTTTACTGATTTTACCTACAAACACAATATATAGTGTGGGTTTTGAAAGCAACTAGCGAAAAAGCATTATTTCAATGATTAGGATTTTCACCAAAACTACATACTGTGTTTTGCTAAATATTATAGAAGATTTTCTGCAAGTTATCTGAAAGGAAATTGAAGAAAGTCCATAAAACACTTGAAAAATATCAATGAAGGTGATATAATACTAAATTGTAAGGGTTATCAGATATAACCCAACAAGAAAACTATTAAAGGAGAGTCAAACTATGGCTTCTAAAGATTTCCACGTAGTGGCAGAAACAGGTATCCACGCACGTCCAGCAACATTGTTGGTACAAACTGCTAGCAAATTTGCTTCAGATATCACTCTTGAGTATAAAGGTAAATCAGTTAACCTTAAATCTATCATGGGTGTAATGAGTCTTGGTGTTGGTCAAGGTGCTGACGTTACAATCACTGCTGAAGGTGCAGACGCTGATGACGCTATCGCTGCAATCTCAGAAACAATGGAAAAAAAGAAGGATTGGCATAAGGAAATGACAGAAATGCTTAAAGGAATCGCAGACATCTGACGGTGTTGCAGTTGCAAAAAGCATATCTACTCGTTCAACCGGATTTATCATTCGAGACTGTTACAGTCGAAGATACAAATGCAGAAGAGGCTCGTTTGGATGTTGCTCTTGAAGCTTCTCAAAACGAGCTTTCTCTTATCCGCGAGAAGGCTGTAGGTACGCTTGGTGAAGAAGCGGCACAAGTATTTGACGCTCACTTGATGGTTCTTGCTGACCCTGAATTGATTGGTCAAATCAAAGAAACTATCCGTGCTAAGAAAGTGAATGCAGAAGCAGGTCTGAAAGAAGTTACAGACATGTTTATCACAATCTTTGAAGGCATGGAAGACAACCCATACATGCAAGAACGTGCAGCGGATATCCGCGACGTAACAAAACGTGTATTGGCTAACCTCCTTGGTAAAAAATTGCCAAACCCAGCTTCTATCAATGAAGAAGTGATCGTGATTGCTCACGACTTGACTCCATCTGATACAGCTCAATTGGACAAAAAAACTTTGTAAAAGCTTTTGTAACAAACATTGGTGGACGTACAAGTCACTCAGCTATCATGGCTCGTACACTTGAAATCGCTGCTGTTTTGGGTACAAACAATATCACTGAAATTGTCAAAGATGGTGACCTACTTGCCGTTAACGGTATTACAGGTGAAGTGATTATCAACCCTAGTGAAGAACAAGCGGCTGAATTTAAAGCAGCTGGTGAAGCTTACGCTCAACAAAAAGCTGAGTGGGCACTCTTGAAAGATGCTCAAACAGTTACTGCTGACGGTAAACACTTCGAATTGGCTGCCAACATTGGTACTCCAAAAGACGTTGAAGGTGTTAACGAAAACGGTGCAGAAGCTGTAGGTCTTTACCGTACAGAGTTCTTGTACATGGATTCTCAAGACTTCCCAACTGAAGACGAACAGTACGAAGCGTACAAGGCTGTTCTTGAAGGAATGAACGGTAAACCAGTTGTCGTTCGTACAATGGATATCGGTGGTGACAAGGAGCTTCCTTACTTCGATATGCCACATGAAATGAACCCATTCCTTGGTTTCCGTGCTCTTCGTATCTCTATCTCTGAAACTGGAGATGCAATGTTCCGCACTCAAATCCGTGCTCTTCTTCGTGCTTCTGTACACGGTCAATTGCGTATCATGTTCCCAATGGTTGCGCTTTTGAAAGAATTCCGTGCAGCTAAAGCAGTCTTCGATGAAGAAAAAGCTAACCTTCTTGCTGAAGGTGTTGCAGTTGCGGATGACATCCAAGTTGGTATCATGATTGAAATTCCTGCGGCAGCTATGCTTGCAGACCAATTTGCAAAAGAAGTAGACTTCTTCTCAATTGGTACAAACGACTTGATCCAATACACAATGGCAGCAGACCGTATGAACGAGCAAGTTTCATACCTTTACCAACCATATAACCCATCAATCCTTCGTTTGATCAACAACGTTATCAAAGCAGCTCACGCTGAAGGTAAATGGGCTGGTATGTGTGGTGAGATGGCTGGTGACCAAACAGCTGTTCCACTTCTTGTCGGAATGGGCTTGGATGAGTTTTCTATGTCAGCAACATCTGTACTTCGTACACGTAGCTTGATGAAGAAACTTGACACTGCTAAAATGCAAGAATACGCTAACCGCGCTCTTACAGAATGTTCAACAATGGAAGAAGTTCTTGAACTTTCTAAAGAATACGTTGACTTCGATTAATCAATTACAAATCCTTGTAGCTTCTAGCTATGAGGACTTTTTCTTCTCTTTTTGTAGAAAACTCCATCTGTAAAATTTATCAAAAATATGGTAAAATAGACAAGGGAAAATACAAGGAGGCTACAATGCAAAATAGACCAATCATTATCGGAGTAACAGGGGGATCTGGAGGAGGAAAGACAAGCGTATCTAAAGCAATCTTATCGCATTTTCCAAACGAGAAAATAGCTATGATTGAGCATGATTCCTACTATAAAGATCAATCACATCTAACCTTTGAAGAACGTATCAAGACCAACTATGACCACCCTTTTGCTTTTGATACTGATTTGATGATTGCGCAAATCAAAGAGTTGTTGGCAGGACGTCCAGTTGATATTCCTACCTACGACTATGCTGCCCATACCAGAAGTTCTAAAACCTATCGTCAAGAACCCCAAGATGTCTTTATCGTAGAAGGAATCTTGGTTTTGGAGGACAAACGTCTTCGTGATTTGATGGATATCAAGATTTTCGTAGATACAGATGATGATGTTCGTATCATTCGTCGTATTAAGCGTGATATGGAAGAGCGTGGTCGTAGTTTAGACAGCGTCATTGACCAGTATCTTGGTGTAGTAAAACCCATGTATCATCAATTTATCGAGCCAACAAAGCGTTATGCAGATATCGTTATTCCAGAAGGAGTAACCAACACAGTAGCTATTGATTTGCTAACAACAAAGATTGAAAAGATTTTAGAAGAAGCACGTCTTGCCCAATAATAAGCAGATAAAAAGGCTGTGGGAAAGTAAAGATTTTATCAAGATTGAACCTTTTTCTCATATCCGAGAATCTTTACAATCATGCTTTTAGATAGAGAAGAATATTGTTTCAAAGGATTTTTTGACTCTTTAAGATTCACTAAATGCTGGAGCAGAGTTTCAGCGCAAATAAAAATCGAGGTCGGGATTTTCCCGACCTCTTATTTTTTGATTTTTTCAAGTCTCGGAACAATAACTAGGGTGAGTATTGCTGAGATAATCAGTTCTGCGATAGAGTTTGTTGAGATAACAGTAGCTAATAGTTTCTGGATATTTCCATCAAAAACATTTCCAAAAAGGAAGAAGATACCGCCTAGTACAAATACAGTATTAGTAAGGGAACCGAGTGCCCCCGCTAAGATAAGCCCCGCTTTGTTTCTGAGGAGTTTATAGACAAAGTATGGTGTTAAACCAATTAAGATACGAGGAATAATAGCAATAGCAAGTGAAGCTAGATTCCCATTTGGTACAAAAGGAGAGAAGAGGTAGCTAGTTGGGAGAATAGTGATCGTATTGACAGTCAAGCTAATCATTCCCATCAAGAAACCTAAGATAGCCCCAATCCGTGGTCCGTAGATGATACTAGCAATGATGACTGGGATATGGACGATGGTTGGCTTAATTGGAAAGGGCAAGACATTAAAGACAATAGAGCTCAGCAAATGAATGACAATCATGCTGGCAAAAAAGATAGCAATAGGAGCAATATTAGAGCGTTTGTTCATGAAGTTTTTCCTTTATCTGTTGTAAAATAGTATCAAGATCAGCAAGAGCACCACGTCCTACATCGCCACAGGCCAGTAGGGACTCTTTTGGAGCAATAATTGTATAACCATAAGTTTCTAAAGTTTTTAAGTTTGTTTGAGTTGCTGGATGGTCATACATTTTGGTATTCATAGCAGGCGCCACTAGTTTTGGAACATAGTGGGGCAAGGCAAGAGCAGTAGAGGTTACCATATTGTCGGCAAAACCATATGCTACTTTTGCAATCGTATTAGCGGTAGCAGGGGCAAGGATAAACAAATCTGTTTCTTTGCCTAACTCGATATGATTGACTTTGTCAGGATAAGGTTCCTGCATAACATCCAGATGTACGGTATTTTGAGATAGGACTTGAAGGGTTAAAGGTTGGATAAAGGCAGTCGCAGCCTGGGTCATAAGTACAGTAACAGAATGCCCCTGTTTCTTCAAGTTACTAACCAAATCAGCAGCCTTGTAAGAAGCAATAGAGCCTGTAACAGCGAGTGTAATACGAGCCATATTATTCCTTTCTAATGATCAAATCCTTGAATTCTCTTGGTTAACAAGTCAGCAATTTCTTGCTTGCTAGTAGCAAGCTGATAATCTTTTTCTTCTACTAGATAAGCCAGGTGCTGATTTTCATTAATCTGAGTGAGGTCATTAGCGACAATCAAGTCAGCTTGATTCTTTTCAAGACTTTCTCTAGCGATTTGAATCAGATGCTCCTTGGTAACATCGACAAGCAGTTTAAAGCCGATGAGATGGATACTTGGATTCCATTCTTTGACAAGAGAAATAATTTTAGGATTTTTCTTGAGAAATAGGACTTGCACCTCATCCTTAGAGGAGATCTTTGTTTCCGTATTTTTCTTATGCAAAAACTCACTTAAATCTTGGCTTGCTTGGACTTGGTCAAGACCAGTCATGTAAACAGGACTATAGTCAGAGACTGCCATGGAATGAATCAAAACTTGATAATCAGGAACAATCCGTTTCATCTCTCGAAGTAAATCGGAAGTGTTTTTGATTTCAATGATGGATAAATTTGAGTGTGGTGCTGGTTTTAAGGCTTGTTGCGTAGTAATCAGACAGACCTGATGGCCAGCCTTTAGTAAAGCCTCAGTTATTACTTTACCAAGTCTACCGGTAGAGTGGTTGGTAATGGAGCGAACTCTATCAATGGCTTCGCTTGTACCACCAGATGTAACTAAAAATTTTCATAGAACTATTGTACAAAAAAATGAGCAGTAAGTAAAATGAAAGCGATAGAATATTATGTGAAAATCCAAGCTTTTAACTATAGTTAAAAACTTATAAAAGGCATATAAAAAATTTAAATAGTAGCCAATAAATCCTTTGAGGACGCTATATTTACGAACGTTATCAAGCTTTATGTCTGTTAAAAATCTTGTTTTGTGTTATAATGAATTAACACATTTAGGTAGAGGAGTTTGTTATGAAAACAGATATTGAAATTGCACAGAGTATTGAGTTAAAACCAATCGTTGATGTTGTAGAGAAACTAGGCATCTCTTACGATGATTTAGAATTATATGGAAAATACAAGGCTAAGCTTAGTTTTGATAAGATTCGTGAAGTGGAAAGTAATCCAGTTGGTAAATTGATCCTGGTGACAGCTATCAACCCAACACCTGCTGGTGAAGGAAAATCAACTATTACAATCGGTCTTGCGGATGCTTTGAATAAGATTGGCAAGAAAACCATGATTGCTATTCGCGAACCTTCTCTTGGTCCTGTAATGGGGATTAAAGGAGGTGCAGCTGGTGGTGGTTATGCTCAAGTACTACCAATGGAAGATATCAACCTTCACTTTACTGGTGATATGCACGCTATCACAACTGCAAACAATGCTCTTTCTGCCTTGATTGACAATCACTTGCACCAAGGAAATGAGCTAGGAATTGACCAACGTCGTATTCTTTGGAAACGTGTTGTTGACTTGAATGACCGTGCTCTTCGTCACGTAACTGTTGGTCTTGGTGGTCCTCTTAATGGTATTCCTCGCGAAGATGGATTTGATATCACTGTTGCTTCAGAGATCATGGCTATCCTTTGCTTGGCAACTGATATTGAAGATTTGAAACGTCGTTTGGCCAATATCGTCATCGGCTACCGTTATGACCGTACACCTGTTTCAGTGGGTGATCTACAGGTTGAAGGTGCCTTGGCATTGATTTTGAAAGATGCTATCAAACCTAACTTGGTTCAAACAATCTATGGAACACCTGCCTTTGTACATGGTGGTCCATTTGCCAATATCGCCCATGGCTGTAACTCAGTTTTGGCAACGAAAACGGCTCTACGTTTAGCAGATTACACAGTGACAGAAGCTGGCTTTGGTGCAGACCTTGGTGCAGAGAAGTTCCTGGATATCAAGACTCCAAACTTGCCAACAGCTCCAAGTGCAGTAGTCATTGTAGCGACTCTTCGTGCCCTTAAAATGAATGGTGGAGTTGCTAAGGATGCTCTGACAGAGGAAAAATGTAGGAAAGCAGTACGTGCTGGATTTTGCAAACTTGAAACGCCACGTTGAAAATATTCGTAAGTTCGGTATTCCAGCAGTTGTTGCTATCAATGAATTTGTTTCTGATACAGAAGCTGAAATTGCAGCTTTGAAAAGAACTTTGTGCTTCAATTGATGTTCCAGTTGAATTGGCTAGCGTATGGGCTGATGGAGCTGAAGGAGGAGTTGCTCTAGCTGAAACTCTCGTAAAAACAATCGACGAAAACCCAGCAAACTACACACGTCTCTATGATAACGACCTTTCTGTTCAAGAAAAAATTGAAAAGATTGTTACTGAAATCTATCGCGGAAGCAAAGTAAACTTCGAAAAGAAAGCTAAAACCCAAATTGCTCAAATCGTTCAAAATGGTTGGGATAACTGCCAATCTGTATGGCTAAGACTCAGTACAGTTTCTCAGATAATCCAAACGCACTTGGAGCACCTGAAAACTTTGAAATTACTATTCGTGAATTGGTACCCAAACTTGGTGCAGGCTTTATCGTTGCCCTTACTGGTGATGTCATGACCATGCCTGGACTTCCAAAACGTCCTGCCGCTCTCAACATGGATGTTGAAAGTGATGGAACTGTTCTTGGATTATTCTAATTGAACACCAAAAAGACAAGCTCAAAATCGAGTTTGTCTTTTATATTAATACTAAAAAATCTCCTAGAATGTGACTAGGAGATTTGTATTTTATTTCATAGTTGGGAAAAGAAGCACATCACGGATAGTTGTTGTATCAGTGAGGAGCATGCAGAGACGGTCGATACCGATTCCCAAACCACCTGTTGGCGGCATACCGTATTCAAGGGCTTCGATGTAGTCATAGTCGATGCCTGTAGCTTCATCGTCACCAAGTTCTTTGGCTTTGGCTTGAGCTTCAAAACGGCTAAGCTGGTCGATTGGGTCGTTCAACTCAGTAAAGGCATTTCCGTATTCTTTAGTCATGATGAAGAGTTCAAAACGGTCAGTAAAGCGCTCATCTTCAGGATTCTTCTTAGCAAGTGGAGATACAGCTACTGGATGACCATAGACAAAGGTAGGTTGAATCAAAGTTTCTTCAACAAATTCTTCAAAGAAAGCATTGATAATGTGACCGACTTCAGTATAGTGTTTCTCAACTGGAACTTTCTTCTCGGCAGCGATAGCTTTAGCTTCTTCGAAAGTCATGTCTTGCCAGAAATCAACACCTGTAATTTCTTTGATAGCATCAACCATGTGAACACGTTTGAATGGTTCGTTGATCTTGATTTCAGTACCTTGGTAGTTGACTGGGCCATCACCTTTAACAGCTTTTGCAGCGTGTTGGATAATTCCTTCAGTCAAGTCCATGATGTCTTGGAAGTCTGCATAAGCTTGGTAAACTTCGATAGAAGTGAACTCAGGGTTGTGGGTAGCATCCATTCCTTCGTTACGGAAGATACGGCCAATCTCATAAACACGTTCCATACCACCAACGATAAGGCGTTTCAAGTGAAGCTCAGTCGCGATACGAAGCACCATGTCAATGTTTTGGGCATTGTGGTGAGTGATAAATGGACGAGCAGCAGCACCACCAGCTTCATTGTGAAGAACAGGTGTCTCAACTTCTAGGAAACCTTTTTGATCAAGATAACGACGAATTTCAGAGATGATTTTTGAGCGAGTAACAAAGCGTTCAAAGCTTTCACGGTTTGAAATCAAATCAAGGTAACGTTTACGGTAGATGGTTTCAACGTCAGTTAGTCCGTGGAATTTTTCAGGAAGTGGACGAAGAGCCTTAGACAAGTGAGTGATGTGTGTAGCCTTGATAGAGAGTTCTCCCATATCTGTACGCATAACCTCACCTTCGACACCAAGAAAGTCTCCGAGGTCAGCTTTTTTGAAAAGATTTCGTAGTTTTCTTCACCGACAGCATCTTTACGAACGTAGATTTGGATTTGACCTTCGCGGTCTTGAAGGTGGGCAAATCCAACCTTACCTTTACCACGTTTTGTCACTAAACGTCCAGCGATAGTAGCAGTTTCGTTTCAATTCATGTAGTTGTTCTTTATCGAGATCAGCATATTTATCTTTTTAGTTCTTGTGAGTTGGCAGTACGTTCAAAAACGTTTACCGAAAGGATCAATTCCTTGTTCACGGAGCGCAGCCATTTTTTCGCGGCGAACGATCTGCTGGTCATTTAGTTCTTCCATATGTTCTGTTGACATGGTTTCCTCCTAGTTTTTTTACTCAATACTTTGAAATAGGATGAGTCTATATTTTTCACGATACTCCCATTTTATCATAAATAGTCAAATAAATTCACGGATATTCTACAAAAACTAAAAAAGAACTTAACAGTGATTGCTAAGTTCAGTTATTATTTTGGTAAGAAGTGTCATTCCAGACTATAAGATTGAAGTTTTCAGAGTCGGATGTTTCAAGAACGGTAACACTAGCATTTGCTAGACCACCATCTTTTCTAAGTAGAGGAACATCGTAACCTAGCAGAGTTTGTATACTTGCTGTGAGATTGGCTCCGTGACCGACAATTAAAACATGATCAAAATCTTGATCTTGAAGTGATTTAACAAAATTGATAGTTCGTTGTGTTGTTTGATAAACGGACTCAGCACCAAACATAGTCGAGATCAAACTTCGCTAAATTGCTACGGAGAGCATTCATTTGCTCAGGATAGATTGCTTTTAAAGTTGCAAATTTTGCTCCTTCAAGTTTTCCAAGTTGCCATTCTCTTAGAAGGGATGTTTTTTGTAAGGGACAGCTATCTTTCAGTTGACTTTGGATAATCTGAGCAGAAGTTACAGCACGAGGAAGATCACTAGAATAAATCACATCAAATGGAATTTCCTGGAGATACTGGCCCAATTGTTTTAAGGTCTCAATGGATTTCTCAAGGAGTGGTGAGTCACCACTTGCCCCTTGAAAACGTCCTTCAAGATTCCAAAGAGTTTTACCGTGGCGAACAAAGTATAGTTTCATTGATCATTGTCCTTCTCAAGATATCTGCAAATTCTGCTTTTAACAAAGCTTTGCAAGGTCTTTTGGGTTGATAATAATACTATGCCCAACTTCACCTGCCGAAACGATCATTTCTTCAAGTCTCAAAGTGCACTTTGATCGATAAAAGATAGGGTAGTTATGTTTTTGACGAATTCCAACTGGATTATTGGCGCCATGGATATAGCCTGTTGTCTTTTCGAGGTCTTTTTGTGGAATCATACTGACTTTCTTATTACCAGAAATCTTTGCAAGCTTCTTTTCAGAAAGGTGTTCAGTGATAGGAAGGATACCGATAAGGGGACCAGTCTTATCTCCCAGAAGGGCTAAAGTCTTAAAAATCTGGCTTTTATCGTAACCTTGAGGTAACTCACCTTCCAAAGCATTAATTTGAATTCCTTTATGATTAATCCCTGCCTTGGTTAAAAATTTGTTGGACCAAGGTTTTTTTTTGACTTTTACTTTTTTTAGCCATTATTTGTATTTATCCTCCAATTGACTCATCCAAATACCTAACCAAATACCTAGAGCGAAGAAAAAAAGGCAATGATAACATAAGACACAAGAGATAATCCACTGTAGCTGATGCTTTCAGCATTACCAGCATTTGGAATGAGGATTAAGATTGTGCTTGAAAGAACAATTCCGATGATAAAGTGGTAAACACGAGATTGATAGACACGAAGAGCGTAGTCCATAAATTTTGAAAAAAATAACAAGAGTAGCAAGTGCTCCAATTCCTATTGGAAGGAAGGTTCCGAAATAAATCAAAAAGTCTTTAAATCCAGTTAGCATTGGGACTATAAAGACCAAGGATCAAGAAGTAGATTAGAAGGGCTGAGTCCTGGCACTAAAAATTCCAAGTGCTAATAAGCATCCAGCAAGAGTAAAAGTTAAGGAAACTAGCTGACAACGATCCGACGACAAAGTTTAAAGGCGTAGAGGGCAATACCTGAAAGGATAAAAGTTGCCCAAAACCAAATGAGATCAATCTTATCTCTCTCGGAGTCACGGGTAGATTCTTTGACAAGACTTGGAATAGTTCCGATGATGGCACCAGCAAAACTCCACAACACATACACTTGATAATTTTCGAGAAGGTATTCAATTGGATATGAGAAAAGGCCGATACCTAGGAGCATTCCAATACCGACAGGTAGGAAAAAGAGTAGATCTTCTTTTAAATTCTTGAAAGGATGGGCAAGGAAACGAATCATTCTTTCATAAATTCCCAAGATAGCGGCAAGAACACCTCCAGAAATTCCTGGCAAAATAAAACCGAGAGCAATAACAATTCCCTTAATAATTTTTGATAGCCATGATAACATAAAGATCCTCCAAAATTCAAATTAGGTTAAAACTATTTATAGTATTTCCAAACTATAAAATAAAGAAAAGCAAGCAGAAAGCAATGTCTGACTTGCTCATTGTGATAGTGATTAAGGATTTAAAAACAATTTTCTAAAGGTTTCTTCCTTGTTCTTTGATGAAGAAATAATGTTCAAATCGAGGTAATGTTCAAATCCACCAAGATTTCCATGGGAAGTGTATTGGTGAAGATCATAGTTAAGATCTGTATTTGGGAGCATTCTCGTAGTAACCTGAGTTGGTTCCATAGGAAGGTATCCAGATAGCCGAGTAATTATCAACGCTGATACTATGTTCCTCCATAAAGTAAACACCAACATAGATACCAATATTTTTTGCTCCCAATGAAGCTAATTTAGCACGAAAGGCCTCAACGCCCTGATTCATGTCAGACATAGTCTTTTTCTTCAACATCAAGCCAATAGTAGCTAGGATTATAAGGAGAAGAAGCGTTATAAAAGACTTCGGCAGCTTTTTCCATTTCTTCTACGCTTTTCCCAGCAACATAAGCATAAACAGCTACTGGAATATTTCGTTTTTGAAACTCTGTGATATGCTCTTTATAGAGCCTTTATCGACTCCATTTTGTATAAGATGCATCGTTCTTCAGAAACTTGAGTCTCCTCCATGAACTCGAACAATCGCACCAGAAATATTTTTGAGTTAAAGGTATCATAATTGATCTCAGATGGTCTTTGCCAGCCAGAAACATCAATAATCGGCTTGTTGATATTATGTAAAGCTTGAGTTTCTACTTTGAACTGGATTTCTGCTTTGTTTTTGACAGGGATGGTCTTCAAACTTGGGTCGATTTAGGACTCAAAAACCCCTACGATAAGAGCTAATACAGTAAAAAAAATAAAAAGCTGGGATTAATTTTTCTTTTCTCATACTTCTATAGTTTATCGTAAATGGGTGAAAAAATCAAAAAAATACTCGAAATTATACCGTAAAGACTCTGTTTTAGACCACTTGACTTCTTTTGTGTTTGAAAAAGCAAAAATATGATATAATTAAAAGGAATTTCTATAGAAAAGAGAAAAAAATATGGCAAATTATGCAGTTATTTTTAGCAGCGGGTAAGGGTACTCGTATGAAAGTCAGATCTACCAAAAGTCATGCACAAGGTTGCAGGAATTTCAATGCTTGAGCATGTTTTTCGTAGTGTAGGGGCAATCAAGCCTGAAAAAACAGTAACGGTTGTTGGACACAAAGCAGAACTAGTGGAGCAAGTCTTGGCTGGTCAAACTGATTTTGTGAGACAGTCTGAACAATTAGGTACAGGTCATGCAGTCATGATGGCTGAGCCAATTCTTGAAGGTCTTTCTGGACAAACATTGGTCATTGCTGGTGATACACCATTAATCACTGGGTGAAAGTCTTAAAAAGCTTTGATTGATTTTCATATGAATCACAAGAATGTAGCCACTATCCTTACGGCAGAAGCTGAAGATCCGTTTGGTTATGGACGTATTGTTCGTAACGATAATGCTGAAGTACTTCGAATCGTTGAGCAGAAGGATGCGACTGATTTTGAAAAACAAATCAAGGAAATCAATACAGGAACCTATGTCTTTGATAATGCTCGTCTCTTTGAAGCTCTTAAGAATATCAATACCAACAACGCTCAAGGTGAATACTATATTACTGATGTAATTGGTATTTTCCGTGAAGCTGGTGAAAAAGTCGGAGCTTATACTTTGAAAGATTTTGATGAAAGTCTCGGAGTAAATGACCGTGTAGCGCTCGCCACAGCAGAAGCTGTTATGCGTCGTCGTATTAACCAAGCTCACATGGTAAATGGTGTTAGTTTTGTAAATCCAGAAGCTACTTACATTGACATTGATGTTGAGATCGCTCCAGAAGTTCAAATCGAAGCAAATGTAACCCTCAAAGGTTCTAGTAAGATTGGTGCAGGAACTGTTTTGACCAACGGAACTTATATCGTTGATAGTAGTATCGGAGCAGGAGCAGTGATTACCAAATCAATGATTGAGGAAAGCTCAGTTGCTGATGGCGTTACAGTTGGTCCTTATGCTCATATCCGTCCAGGATTCTAGCTTGGCAAAAGATGTACATATTGGGAAACTTTGTTGAAGTCAAAGGTTCTAGCATCGGTAAAAATACAAAAGCTGGTCATTTAACTTATATTGGTAACTGTGAAGTTGGTAGTGATGTCAACTTCGGTGCTGGTACTATCACCGTGAAATTACGATGGGTCAGACACAAATTTCAAGACAGTGATTGGAAACAATGTTTTCGTTGGATCTAATTCAACTATCATTGCTCCAGTAGAACTTGGAGATAACTCTCTTGTTGGAGCAGGTTCAACCATTACTAAAGATGTTCCTGCTGATGCCATTGCCATCGGTCGTGGTCGTCAAGTTAATAAAGATGGTTATGCTACTCGTCTGCCACATCATCCCTAAACAAAACAAATAGGAGCTAAACGATGGAATTCGAAGAAAAAGACTCTAAGTCGTAAAGAAATCTATAAATGGACCCTATCTTTCCAATTGGTTCAAGACCAGGTTGAACTTCCTTCTGGCAAAAGGGTAAAAGCTCAACGTGATTTGATTTTTTTCACAATGGAGCAGTATGTGTCTTAGCAGTTACTCCAGAAAAATAAGATTGTCTTAGTTAAAACAATATCGTAAGGCGATTGAAAAGTTTCTGTTGAAATTCCTGCAGGAAAAGCTAGAAAGTGGAGAAAATGCAGATCCTGAAGCGGCAGCCCTTCGTGAATTAGAAGAAGAAGCAGCCTACACTGGAAAAACTAAGCTCTTTGTCTATGATTTTCTACTCTGCGATTGGTTTCTGTAACGAGCGATTAAAAACTTTATTTGGCAAGTGATTTGACAAAAGGTTGAAAAATCCTCGTCCTCAGGATGAAGATGAGACTTTTAGAGTTGCTTGAAGTCAGTCTTGACGAAGCTAAAGCAACTGATCCAGTCTGGGAGATATCTGTGATGCCAAAGACCATCATGGCTATCCAGTACTGGGAATTACAAGAAAAAAATAGTGGAGGAACCCTATGGGAAAACCTTTATTAACAGACGAAATAATCGAGCGTGCCAAATCGTGGTGAGAGATATCTCTGGTCCTACTTTAGTAGATGATCAGGAAAACTAAAGATATTTATCGACTTCATCTCAAACATTTATAGAGCTTCACGTTCAAGTGACCATGGTTTTAGCCAAGATACCCTAACGATTGAGGTTGAACCCATCAAATCCACAAAAGTCGTCGAATTGAAAATACTAAGAGAAATGTTTTTTTAACTCTAAAAACTGAATAAGATTCTATTTGCTGTTATTCTTCTCTTGATTTTTGCTAGTTTTAGCAATGAGATTTATTTAAGGGGAATGTCATGAAAATTGGAATTATAGCAGCTATGCCAGAAGAGCTAGTTTATCTGATTCAACATTTAGAAAACGCTCAAGAAGAGACGGTATTAGGAAATAAGTATCATACGGGTAAAATTGGTTCAGTCGAGCTTGTCTTGGTCGAGAGCGGAATTGGAAAAGTCATGTCTGCGATGAGTGTAGCTATCCTAGCCGATCACTTTAAAGTAGATGCTGTCATCAACACTGGTTCAGCTGGTGCTTTAGCAGAAGGAATCGAAGTTGGAGATGTAGTGATTGCTGATAAGCTAGCTTTTCATGATGTTGATGTGACTGCTTTTGGCTTATGAATACGGTCAGATGGCTCAACAACCTCTCTATTTTCGAATCAGACAAAGAAGTTTATCAGTTTGATTCAAGAGAGTTTGTCTAAACTGGAACAAACTTGGCATTTAGGTTTGATTGCGACCGGTGATAGTTTTGTTGCTGGAGAAGATAAAATCAAAGCGATAAAAGAACACTTCCCTCAAGTTCTTGCTGTAGAGATGGAAGGGGCAGCTATTGCTCAAGCAGCTCACGCGCTTTGAACCTACCTTTCTTAGTTGTCCGTGCCATGAGTGATAATGCCAACCATGAAGCATCTGTTTCATTTGATGAATTTATCGTAGAAGCAGGACGAAGATCGGCTCAAGCCTTGTTGACACTTTTTTACAATCTATTCATGATTAATATAAAAAGAACACTTGTTAGTGTTCTTTTTTTAGGAAAAAAAGGAAGCCTGTCTCTGATAGAGTTATTTTTCAGTCTTTTTTTGATATAATAGAAACATTGACTTTGAAGAATAAGGAAGAGAAAATGAACCATTTATTAAACGGTATGAATGACCGATCAGGCTGAGGCTGTCCAAACAACAGAAGGTCCATTGCTGATCATGGCGGGGTGCTGGTTCTGGTAAGACACGAGTTTTTGACCCATCGTATTGCCTACTTAATTGATGAAAAGATGGTTAATCCCATGGAATATCTTTAGCCATTACCTTTACCAATAAGGCTGCTCGTGAAATGAAAGGAACGTGCCTATGGGCTCAATCCAGCTACACAGGACTGTTTGATAGCGACCTTTCACTCTATGTGCGTTCGTATCTTACGTCGTGATGCGGATCATATTGGTTACAATCGTAACTTTACCATTATCGATCCAGGTGAGCAGCGAACACTGATGAAACGCATTCTCAAACAGTTAAACTTGGATCCTAAAAAGTGGAATGAACGCTCTATTTTAGGAACCATTTCTAATGCTAAGAATGATTTGATTGACGATGTTGCTTATGCTGCTCAAGCAGGAGATATGTATACTACAAACATTGTCGCTAAGTGTTATAGAGGCCTATCAGAAAGGAACTCCGTCAGTCTGAGTCAGTTGACTTTGATGATTTGATTATGTTGACCTTGCGTCTCTTTGATCAAAATCCTGATGTCTTGACTTACTATCAGCAAAAATTCCAATATATCCATGTTGATGAGTATCAAGATACCAACCATGCCCAGTACCAACTGGTCAAACTATTAGCTTCTCGCTTTAAAAATATCTGTGTTGTTGGGGATGCGGACCAGTCTATCTACGGATGGCGTGGTGCTGATATGCAGAATATCTTGGATTTTGAGAAGGATTATCCTCAAGCCAAGGTTGTTTTATTGGAGGAAAACTATCGTTCAACCAAAACCATTCTCCAAGCGGCTAATGACGTTATTAAAAACAATAAAAATCGCCGTCCTAAGAATCTATGGACTCAAAATGCGGATGGGGAACAAATTGTCTACTATCGTGCCAATGACGAACAAGATGAGGCTGTTTTTGTAGCCAAAACCATCGATGAACTTGGTCGTAGTCAAAACTTCCTACACAAAGACTTTGCAGTCCTTTACCGTACCAATGCCCAATCACGTACTATTGAGGAAGCTCTGCTCAAGTCAAATATTCCTTATACCATGGTTGGTGGAACAAAATTCTACAGCCGTAAGGAAATTCGTGATATCATTGCTTACCTCAATCTCATTGCCAACCTAAGTGATAATATCAGTTTTGAGCGTATCATCAATGAACCAAAGCGTGGAATTGGCCCAGGTACTGTTGAGAAGATTCGTGATTTTGCTAATTTGCAAGAAATGTCCATGCTGGATGCTTCAGCCAATATCATGTTATCAGGAATTAAGGGTAAGGTAGCCCAGTCAATCTGGGACTTTGCCAATATGATTCTGGATTTGAGGGAGAAACTGGACCAATTAACAATCACAGAGTTGGTTGAGGCTGTCCTTGAAAAAACAGGTTACGTTGATATTCTAAATGCACAAGCTACCTTGGAGAGCAAGGCTCGGATTGAAAATATCGAGGAATTCCTCTCTGTTACCAAAAACTTTGATGACAATCCAGATAAAGTCAAGAAGAGGAAACAGGACTAGATAAACTCAGTCGTTTCCTGAATGATCTTGGCTTTGATTGCAGATACAGACTCTGGTAGTCAGGAGACGTCAGAAGTAACCTTGATGACCTTCACGCTGCCAAAGGGACTCGAGTTTCCAGTTGTCTTTATTGATCGGTATGGAAGAGAAATGTCTTTCCGCTTAGTCGTGCCTCTAGAAGATCATGGATGAATTAGAAGAAGAACGTCGTTTGGCCTATGTAGGAATCACGCGCGCCGAGAAAATTCTCTATCTAACCAACGCCAACTCTCGCTTGCTTTTCGGGCGTACAAGTTACAATCGTCCGACCCGTTTTATCAACGAGATTAGTTCAGATTTGTTGACCTATCAAGGTTTGGCTCGTCCAGCTAATACAAGCTTTAAAGCATCTTACAGTAGTGGTGGTACTACATTTGGTCAAGGAATGAGTCTGGCACAGGCTTTTCAAGAACGAAAACGGAATACTGCGCCTACATCTATCCAATCAAAGTGGTTTACCATTTGGACAATTTGCATCTACTAGTAAATCTTCTTCGAGTGAGACAAATTGGTCAATTGGTGATATTGCCCTTCATAAAAAATGGGGTGAAGGGACTGTCCTTGAAGTATCAGGTAGTGGAGCTACCCAGGAACTAAAAATCAACTTCCCAGAAGTCGGTTTGAAAAAACTTTTGGCCAGTGTTGCACCGATTGAGAAAAAAAGTTTTCTAAACGTAAGAGTCCCTTATCACAAAATTGTGATAATTTGACATTTTTTTAACAAATAGTTTTTTTTTCACATGTTTAGACAGTGTATAATGAGACTGTTTTTTTGAAAGGAGATAAAATGACTGAAAAAAACAAATGAAAAACTTTGTGGGTTGGATTGCAACCTTTTATGTCTGTAATGATGTATGTTTCTTATATTCCTCAAATTATGAATAACCTTGCTGGTCAAAAAGGGAATTTTATCCAACCAGCAGTAGCTGCACTTAAACTGCAGTCTTTGGGTTTACTACGGTCTCTTTAAAAAAGAACGTGATATTCCTTTGGCAGCAGCTAATGCACCAGGTATCATTTTTGGACTTATTACCGCATTGACAGCTTTAATTTAATATAGCTAATGAACTCTTCTTCGTATTTAAGTATGAAGGAGAGTTTTTCTTTATCCGAAATTCCTAAAAAAACATGATATAATACTATTAGAAAGGTTGGTGTTTATGGCTAGAATACTTATCGTTGAAGATAATAATGAGATTCAAGAAATTTTGAGAACTCTTCTTTCTGAGGAGCATGAGGTGATTCAGGCTTTTTCTGGTACTGAAGGAATGATACGATTTGAACAAGGTGACATTGATCTAATCTTGTTAGATATTATGCTTCCAGGAAAAAATGGCGATCAGGTTTTAAAAGCCATTAGACACGATAGTTCAGTTCCTGTCATCATGCTAACTGCACTAAGTGATAAAAAGCTCATCAGCCAATATCTCTTAGATGGTGCTAATGATTATATCGTAAAGCCTTTTGATTTGGATGAAGTTTTTGCCAGGGTTACGGTACAATTACGTCAAAATAGTGATAAGCAAGCAGCTGAAATGGAACATCCTGACAAGTTGATTCAACAGTTAAAAAATATTCAATTTGATGCAGATAGTTTTGAAATCAAAAAAATTGCCAGGAAACTATTCGCCTAGCTAAGAAAGAATGCTTTGATTCTCCAAACCTTGTTGGGACATCCTAAGAAAAATTTTTCACGAAAGAAGAACTCTATGAATTAGTCTGGGAGGATACTTATTTACCAGGGCGACAATACTCTCAACACTCATTTAAGTAATCTCCGTAAAAAATTAAGCCAACTGGATCCAGAGCAAGAGTATATTGAAACTATCTGGGGAGTTGGTGTTCGGTTAAAAGGAGATGAGCAATGATCTATATTTTACTTTCTTTGCTACTGCTGGTTATTATCCTATTGACGATAGGGTTGATTCGCTATCATCTAGCACTCGTAAACTTGAGCCAACAAATTGAGGACAAGATTCTGACTGGAAAGTATGAAGAGAATCGGAGTATCAACTTTCTCCAAGGATTTTTTACATCTTTACCAGCAAATCAATCATCTCTTTCAAGAAGTTGAGCAGTCACGCTTGATTATGAAGCGTGAAAAGCAGACTTTGGATATGGCTATTAGCAATATTGCCCATGATATTCGGACACCTTTAACGATTGCGTCAGGTTATACTCAGCAATTGCTTAAAACAGAAAATCCTGAGTCTGAGAGTTTGAAAAAAATTGCTCATCATCTCAATCAAGTTTCAAAACGGCTAGAGGCTCTTTTGGACTATCGTCGGTTAATGGAAGGAGCAGTAAAACCTGACTTATCTGAGTTAGAAGTTTCAACATTTATGACGCAAAAATTGCTGACCTATTATGATTCTTTTCAGACGGCAAAGATTAACCTTGATTTTGCAAGTAGAACCTGGTCTCTATTTATTAACAGATCCAGATTTATTAGATCGTATGTTACAAAATCTCATTGGCAATGTTCTAAAACATGGTAAGGATGAAGCGAGATTTTCTCTGAAGGAAGTGGACAATCATATCTGTTTGGAAATTGCTAATCTGGTTAAACAACCGATTCGTAAAATTGAAAATCTCAGTCAACGATTTTACTCTGAAAACCTCTCAGATACAGAAGAATCATCTGGTTTAGGTCTTTATATTACAGAAGAATTATCCCATCTACTTGGTGCAGAACTACAACTAAGTACAGATGGTGCTTGGTTTACAGTTAGAGTTCTCTTTTAAAACAAAGAACCTCCTCTTTTTGAATAGAGGAGGTTGTTTTTATAGGCTTTTCTTCTTGAAAACAGCAAGTCCACTAATAGTAAAGAGTAGAATAATGGTCACTGTAACGATAACGGTGTATAGAATGGCCTGGCTATAGTCAGTCATTGCATAGGCAAAATTTAAGGATAAATAGCGTAAAATCTCAATATCTGGAAAGATAAGCATCGGCGTTGAAAGCAAGATAGAAGTGATCAAATAACCAATGAAAACAGCCAAATAAGAATGAGTCACATAGAGAATGAAGGAAACAATAGATAGCCAAGCTAGAAGACAGAGGAATTGAAGACCAATAGTAAGAAGGAGATTGCCAATAAATCCTTCTGGCATCGTACCAAGACCGTTTAGGATAGTTGCTGGTACGAAAGCAATAACTAGGCTAACAAGAATTTGCATTAGAGCGATACTTGCTAATACTACAAACTTAGCTAGGAAGAATTCTGTGCGAGAAACACCCACTGTCAAACTGTTTTTATAGAGTTTTCCGATAAGATCAACTCCTAGAACTAAGCAAGCAAGGATAATACAGAGGAAAACTAGGTTTGAGCTATTGCTAGAGGTGTTAATAAGGGCTTGTATACCATCCCATCCCTTGCTTGGCAGTTCGGTTTCTACGTTTGTACTTGTACTGACGGATATGAGCTGTCCTGTAGCTCCGAAAGTAGCCCCCATTAACATGAGTGCAAAGAGAACGAGCTCTGTAATCCAAAATCCTTTGGAACGGAAAAGACGGTAAAAGTCTGCTTGAATTGTATGTATCATGGTTTTCCTCCTATTTTACTAATTGTGTGAAGTATTCTTCAAGATTTTGACGAGCATAGTAAATCTCATCCACGTCAACATCTGCTAGAGTAAGTTCTTTGAGAATGCGTTTGACATCTTGTTCATGACTAAAAATATGAATCTCATTATCTGAATTAACAACTTTAAATTCAAGATGCACTTTGTCTTTTAAGATTTGACTAGCTTTTTCTTTGTCACTTGTTTTTAGAACGATATAGTCTTCATTAAGTGTCTCAAATTCGGTCTTACTGATTTCTCGAATGATTTTCCCTTGGTCTAAAATTCCAAAGCGATTGGCAACCAGGTAGAGTTCTGACAAGATATGACTAGAGATGAGAATTGTTATTCCTAGTTCTTGATTCAGACGTTGAATCATTTGACGAAACTCTTTGATACCGATTGGGTCAAGTCCATTGATAGGTTCATCAAGGATGAGAAAGTCTGGTTTTGATAGGAGGGCAATCGCAATGCCTAGGCGTTGTTTCATCCCAAGAGAGAAATCTCGAAAAACTTTTCTACCTGTATCTGTTAACCCCACATACTTTAATGTTTCCTGAATGACTTGATCAGCATTTGGGATATGTCGAATAGTACAATAGTATCTTAGATTTTGATAGGCTGTTAAATGATTGTGAGCTACTGGGGATTCAATGACTGAACCTACTCGAGATAGGGCTTTCGTGCACTCCTTATACCCTTGACTAGAAAAGAGGGAAATAGTTCCATGGTCAGCAGATAATAATTGGGTAATGATTTTAATCAGAGTTGTTTTACCAGCACCATTTTTTCCGATAAGTCCATAGATATCTCCTTCTTTAACTGAGAGACTAAGATCTTGTAGAATAGGTTGTTTGCCAAATTGTTTTGACAAGCCATGGATTTCGAGGACTGTTTTCATAGTTTTCTCCTTTAACCTTTAATACTCAATGAAAAACAAAGAGCAAACTAGGAAGCGAGCCGCAGGCTGTACTTGAGTACGGCAAGGCGAAGCTGACGTGGTTTGAATTTGATTTTCGAAGAGTATAAGATGTTTTATTTTTATAACTCTAGTATAAAGCATAGATATCAAAGAATCGTCAAGCATTTCTAAAGAGTTTCTAAAGTTTTTAAATTTTAAAAAAATAAAAAGCCCAGTTGGCTAGAAATACTAGTTGACTGGGCTTATTTTTCTACAAAATATATTTCTCAATAGCGCGTGCAACACCATCTTCTTCATTGCTAGCAGTTACGGCATCAGCGAGAGATTTGACGTGGTCGCTGGCATTTCCCATGGCGATCCCCAGCCCAGCAAACTCTAACATCTCAATGTCGTTATTGGCATCACCCATAGCCATGATTTCAGAAGGTTGGATATCTAAAATCTCAGCCAAACGAGAAAGAGCAGAAGCTTTAGTTGTACCGAGTGGCATGGCTTCATAGATAACAGGTTGAGAACGAACACCGCTAAATCTCTGACAAAGTTCATCAGCAAATCGTTGTTCAAAGTCATCTGTTTGTTCTTTTGTCCCTAAAAACATTCCCTGGAACATACGATATTTACCACTAGTAGCTTCTTCCAGTGAGATTTCAGTCAGGTCAGCAAAGACAAGTGTGGCATCATATTGAACAATAGGATTTGGTTTGCCTCCGAGAACGAAATAGTGCTCTTCATCAAAGAGAGTCAACTGGACTTCACTCTTTTCAGCAAGGTCATTGAGGTATTCGATGTCAGATTTGCTAAGTTCCCGCCAGTCGACAAGGCTCCAGTCGCTGGTTTGGTGGGTAGAACAACCATTATTGACAATAACGTATTCATTTTGCAAATCAAGACCGAGTTTCTTGTAGTAGGGAAGAACTCCAAAGAGAGGTCGTCCAGTACATAGAACCAGTTTAACACCTTTTTCGATAGCTTTATGAATAGCATCAATATGAGCCTGAGGAATTTCCTTGGATTCGTTGAGTAGAGTACCGTCCATATCAAGAGCAAGTAGTTTAATCATAGTATTTCCTTTTCACGTGTTTTGCCTATATTATAGCATATTTTGAGGCAAATGAGTCTAAAGCTAAGTGAAATACCATTTCTATTTAGGTTTTTAGTAGATCGATAACGAAAATATGATATACTAAATTAGTAATATATTTAATATTTATGCTGATAATGGATAAAAAATCAGAGGACTTGGCATGAAAAAAAGAACAGTACAGATTTTACTAGCCTTGTTAGTAATTATTTATAGAAAGACATGATTTTGGTGGATTTTTAATCATTTTGCAGGTAGGCTTGTACCTGCTAGTAGAGAATTTTTTCAAATTCTTTCTTTTTTAGAGTTTAGCGTTACTTTTCTAGCTATTCTTTATTTACTAGTATTCGAAGGTAGAAGAATTCTTGAGTTGAAGTGGAAATGGAGATATCCAGTTTATTTGCTTCTTGCTTATGGAGTCAATCATCTTTCAGGTATTGTGTTTTCCTTTTTAACCCCAGCAACGTCCAATCAAATGGCTTTAAATGAATTAGTTGAGATGACAGGGCGACAAGAGTTACTATATTTATTGCTTATTACTTGTCTGCTAGGACCAATTACAGAAGAATTGGTTTATCGAGGAGTTCTGATGAATACATTTTTGAAAGATTCACCTTGGTATGGAGATGTTTTACTATCAGCCTGTGTCTTTGGCTATGTGCATGTTTCTGATGGTATAACACCACTTGCCTTTTTCACCTATGCAAGCGGAGGAGCGATTGTAGCATTCCTCTACCGAAAAACTCATTCTCTCTATTATCCCATTTTGCTCCATATCATGATTAACATTTTAGCATTTTGGGAATTTATGGATGCTAGTATTTTCATGAAGTTAGTGCTTATCGATCAATGCCGGAAATTTCTGGCATTTTTTCTTTTCTATGAGACAGATTAAAGTAGCACTCTATATATATCGGGATTTTAGCAGTCAAAAAAATGATATAATAATAGGGAATGAAAAAACAAACGAGGCAGAGATGAAACTACTTTATACCGATATTCGGACTTCTTTGACAGAAATCCTAACCAAGGAGGCTCAAGGACTGGTTGCCCAAGGCAAACGAGTCTTTTATATCGCCCCTAACTCTCTTTCTTTTTGAAAAGGAACGTGCCGTGCTGGAGTGCTTGAGTCAGCAGGCTTCTTTTTGCTATTACAGTCACGCGCTTTCGCTCAAATGGCTCGTTATCTGGTTTTTAAAATGATATTCCTGAGAGGTCAAGTCTCGATGATATCGGTCTTGGGTATGGCTTTCTATAAATGTCTGTCCGAGATAGATGCTAAGGATTTACGCGTTTACGGAGCTATTAAGCAAGATCCGCAATTCATCCAGCAATTGATTGAGATTTATCATGAAATTTCAACTGCAAAGATGAGTTTTTTGGACTTGGAAAGTTTGACAGATGCTGATAAACGCTCTGATTTACTCTTGATTTTTGAAAAGGTAACAGCTTATTTAAATCAAGGTCAAGTTTCACAAGGAAGTCCATTATCCTATCTGATTGATGCTATCGAAGAAAACAAGGTAAGTAGTGATTTTAGTAAGATTGCCCTAGTCATTGATGGTTTTACCCGTTTTTCTGCAGAAGAGGAACACCTAGTGGATTTGCTTCATCGTAAGGGTGTTGAGATTATTATTGGTGTATATGCGACTAAGAAAGCCTATAATAGCTCCCTTTTAGTGAAGGTAATCTCTATCAAGCCAGTGTTGAGTTTTTACGTCATTTAGCTTTTAAATATCAGACCAAGGCAGAAGATGCATGTCAAGAACAGGAAAAGCTTGATGCTTTTGCCAAAGCGTCAAAACTTCTCGAAAGTGCTTATGATTATTCTGAAATCAGTATAGAAGTGGATGCTAAGGATAGAGAAGACTTGCAAATCTGGTCTTGTATGACACAGAAAGAAGAGCTGGAGCTCGTTGCTCGTAGTATTCGCCAGAAATTGCACCAAGAGCCAGAACTTAGCTATAAGAATTTTCGTATCTTACTAGGAGACGTAGAGTCTTATAAACTGTCCTTTGCAGACAATTTTTAATCAATATCAGATTCCTTTTCTATCTAGGGGAAGAGTGAGTCTATGGCTCATCATCCTTTGACTCAATTTGTAGAATCTGTGGGACGTCTCAAACGGTACTATTTCCGTCAAGAAGATTTGATTAATCTCTTACGAACTGGCTTATATACCGACCTTAGTCAAGAAGAAATCGATAGCTTTGAACAATATATCCGCTATTTAGGTATTGATGGACTTTCTAACTTTAAACAAGAATTTACAAAAAATCATCAGGGAAAATTTGATTTAGAGAAATTAAATGAGCTGCGTGTCCGTGTCCTAAATCCACTAGAAACTTTATTATCCAGTCGTAAGCAAAAGACTGAAAATATCCTTACAAAATGGAACAACTTTTTGAAGGATGCATCTGTGACCAAGCAATTACAATCCTTATCTGAAACGATGGATGCGACAGAGCAAGAAAGACAAGAGGAGGTCTGGAAGGCATTTTGCCACGTAATGGAGCAATTTGCGACTGTATTTGAAGGTTCTCAGGTTGCTTTAGATGATTTCTTGGCTCTTCTTCATTCAGGGATGTCCTTATCAAATTATCGTACAATCCCAGCAACGGTAGATACGGTTCTGGTGCAAAGTTATGATTTGATTTCGCCTTTGACTTCTGATTACATCTATGCACTTGGATTTAACCCAGAGATCATCTACCTAAAAATCACCCAAAAATACCAGTCTTTTGAGTGATGAAGAAAGAGAAGTTTTAAACCAAGGTGACTGAAGATGGCTCTCAATTATTGATTGCTAGCCATGAAAAATCTTAAGAAGAATCGCTATACCATGCTTTCTTTGGTAAATTCTGCCAAGAAGCAATTGGTCTTATCGGCACCAAGTTTACTCAATGAAAACGAGAGTAAAGAGTCAGTTTATCTGAAAGAATTGCAGGATTTTGGTTTTACCAAGATTGAAAATGAGAATCGATCGAAAAAACCTATCAAAGGATGATATTGGTTCTTATCACAGTCTTTTGTCTAGTCTTGTTGCTTATCACCAGCAAGGTGAGATCGGAGACAAGTGAGCAGGACTTAACCTTTATTAAGGTTCTAGCTCGTGTCATGGGGAGAAAATTAGAAGATCAAGGTCTTGATAATCCTGTCCTACCGACAAGTCCAAAAAGTAAGACCTTAGCTACTGAAACTTTGGAAGCCTTGTATCCTCAAGATCAAGATTTTTATCTATCAACTTCTGGATTGACAGAGTTTTATCGAAACGAATACAGCTATTACCTTCGATATGTCTTAGGCTTACAGGAAGAATTGCGACTGCGACCTGATGCACGAAGTCATGGAAATTTCTTGCATCGTATTTTTGAACGCGCTATGAAACTTCCTGCTGATACACCTTTTGATCGTCGTTTAGAACAAGCAATCTCTGAAACCAGTCAAGAACGTGAGTTTCAAGCCATTTATCAAGAAAGTTTGGAAGCCCAATTAACCAAGGAAGTTCTTTTAGACGTTGCGCGTGCAACTGGGCATATTCTTCGTCACAATTCTGAAATTGAAACAATTCAGGAAGAGGCAGTCTTTGGTGGCAAGGAACAAGCTTTTGTTCAGTTAGATAACGGTCAGAAATGTCTATGTCCGTGGGTAAAGTTGACCGTATAGATCGCTTAAAGACAAGTGATGCTATTGGTGTTGTTGATTACAAATCTTCTCTAACTCAGTTTAACTTTCCTCTCTTTTATAACGGCCTTAATTCACAATTACCAACCTATCTAGCTGCTCTTAAGAAAGAAGGAAATACCGACTTCTTTGGTGCTATGTATTTAGAGATGGCTGAGCCAGTTCAGTCCTTACAAACTGTTAAAAACTCTTTCAAAGGCTTTAGCAGAAACCAATAATAGTATGAAATACCAAGGGCTATTTCTCGAAAAAGAGATAAAGAACCTTGGGAGAACTTTACAATAAAAACAAGACCTATCAGTTGTCTGATGAGGAATTCCAGTTATTGCTGGACTATAACGCCCTTATCTATAAGAAAGCTGCAGAGAAGATTTTATCTGGTAGATTTGCTATCAATCCATACACAGAAGACGGCAGAAGTATTGCGCCCATATGTTCAACAATATCAGTCTATTACAGGTTTTGAAGCTAATTACCATCTAGGTCAGGCTAGATTGTTAGATAAGGTTGCTAAGAGCAATGATAAGGAAACATGGTTTAATAAAATAAGAGAGGAGTTGGAGCGATGAAATTTTTATCCCAAGAAGAGATTGAAAAGTTGCAAATAGCAGAAGCTCATTCTGACAAGAAACCCAAGAAAACTGCTGAACAAATTCAAGCTATCTATAGTTCTGGTCAAAAATATTCTGGTCTCAGCATCAGCTGGTTCAGGAAAAACCTTTTGTCATGGCTGAACGAATTCTTGATCAACTAGCGCGTGGAGTAGAAATTCGCCAACTCTTTATCTCAACCTTTACAGTCAAGGCAGCAACCGAGTTAAAAGAACGCTTGGAAAAGAAAATCAGCCAACAAATCCAAGAGACTCAAGATTTGGAGCTAAAAAAGCATCTTGGAAGACAATTAGCTGATTTACCAAACGCTGCTATTGGAACTATGGACTCTTTTACTCAGAAAAGTTCCTGACCAAACATGGTTATCTGATTGACCTCGCTCCCAAACTTTTCGGATTCTTGAGAATGAAAGTGAGCAACTTCTCTTAAAAAAATGAAGTCTTTTCGACAAGTTTTTGAAAAGTCACTATCAAAGGTAAAGGAACAAGAACAGTTTAGTCAGCTGGTCAAGAACTTTGCGGGTAAAAGCAAGGATGCGCGTGGATTTGCGTAAACAGGTCTATATGATTTATGAGTTCTTTGCAATCCACCAGTAATCCTCAGGCTTGGCTAGAAGAATTCTTTCTAAAAAGGATTCGAAAAGGCTGATTTTACAAGTTCTAAAGAAAAAGCTGGTCAAGACATATAAACAGCAAAAGACTCTGGGATTTAGAAAGTTTCTTCCGTTACCATTTAGAGAATGATGCTAAAGGAATTTGGGAAAGCAGCCTATTTAGAAGCTGTCCAACAAGTTCTTGATGAAATTGGAGCTTTAACCAAACGAATCAACTTTTTAATCAATATCAAGAAGTTCTAGAGCGAGTTGTGAGTATTTCTAAAGGATAAGGGTGGTCGTGCTCTCACAAATGCTAGTCGCAAGGCTGAACTCCTAGAACTGAAAGAAGCCTACAACCAAGAGAGAAAAAGACAAAAGTTTGAAAAAGCTAATTGCACTAAATGACCAAATCACTTTATTGAAAATTCCAGGAAAGATTATCATCAAGAGTCTTGGGACTTAGCAAAGACTTTCCAAGTTTTCATGAGTGATTTTGTTGATGCTTATCGACAAAGCGTAAAACGTGAAGAAAATGCCTTTCGAATTTGCGGATATTAGCCACTATACCATTGAGATTTTGGAAAAACTTCCCTCAGGTTCGATCAAGAGTATCAGGAACGCTTCCACGAAGTCATGGTCGATGAGTACCAAGATACCAAACCATATCCAGGAAAGAATGTTGGAACTCCTCTCAAATGGCCATAACCGTTTTATGGTGGGAGACATTAAGCAGTCTATTTATCGTTTTAGACAGGCAGATCCCCAAAATCTTTCAATGAAAAAAATTTCACAGCTTTTGCTCAAGATAGCAAAGAAGGTCAGTTAATACTGCTTAAGGAAAAACTTCCGTAGTAGTTCAGAAGTTCTAGATGCTACCAATGACGTCTTTAAGCATCTCATGGATGAGGAAGTTGAGAGATATCTTATGACGGCATGCACCAACTTGTTTTCGGAAATACTAATTTACAGCCAAATCCAGAAAATAGAGCAGAAGTTCTCTTATATGATAAGAATGATGATGGTGATTCTAAGGAAGAGGAAGAGTTTTCGACCAACAAATTGACTGGTGAAATGCGAATGGTCATTAAAGAGATTTTGCATCTTCATAATAATAAAGGTGTTCCTTTCAATGACATTGCTCTTTTGACTGCCAGCAGAAGTCGCAATGATCAGGTTTTACTTGCTTTGTCGGAATATGGGATACCAGTTAAAACTGATGGCGCTCAAAACAATTATTTGCAATCTTTAGAGGTGCAAGTTATGTTGGATACTCTTCGTGTCATCCATAATCCTCTGCAAGACTTCGCTTTAGTAGCTTTAATGAAGTCTCCGATGTTTAGCTTTGATGAGGATGAATTAGCTCGTCTAGCACTTCAAAAATCTGAGGATAAGGTTCAAGAAAACTTTTATGAAAAACTAGTCAATGCTCAAGCAGAAACTAGTCCTCAAAAGGATTTAATTAAGACTGAATTACATAAAAAGTTAGACTTTTTCATGGAAACTATTGATGCTTGGCGTTTATTCTCTAAAACACATTCACTTTATGACCTTATTTGGAAAATCTATAGCGAACGTTTCTACTATGATTATGTTGGGGCTTTGCCAAATGGTCAGGCTAGACAGGCCAACCTCTATGCCCTAGCTCTACGAGCTGACCAGTTTGAAAAGAGTAATTTTAAAGGCTTATCTCGTTTCATTGCTATGATTGATCAAGTCTTGGAAGCCAAGCACGACCTTGCAAGTGTCACTGTAGCGCCACCTAAGGATGCTGTAGAGCTTATGAGTATTCATAGAAGTAAGGGGCTTGAGTTCCCTTATGTCTTTATTCTCAATATTGATCAGCAATTTAACAAGCAGATTCCATGTCTGAAGTTATCCTAAGTCGTAAAAATGGTCTTGGTCTTAAGTATGTAGCTAGAGTAGCTACAAATACAAAAAGAGGAATACGTTCCATCTACGATTAAAGTTATCTATCCCAAGCTTGACTTATACGTCAAAATGAGGAAGAGCTCCAATTAGCAAGCTATTCTGAGTTGATGCGTTTGCTTTATGTAGCCATGACTCGTGCTGAGAAAAAAACTTTATCTAGTCGGAAAAGGGATCACGAGAAAAAGTTGGAGTCTAAAGAATACCCGACAAATGGGCAAGGTCTCTTTGACTCGAGAAACTAGACTAGATGCTCAAAAATTTTCCAAGATTGGATTTGGGCCATCTATCAAGCGTTTTTCTAAAGAGGACTTTGCACTTTTAGTGTTCGCTTTCGAAGGGTGAAGAAGACCTAACCAGAAGAAGCTATCGGAGAATTGGAAAACTAAAAAAGCCAGCTCCAAGATCTTTCTCAGGCAAGATAACCGTCAGTCTGATACCATCAAAGGAAGCTTTAGAAATGCTGAAAAGAAGTGGAAGTGTATAATGAAATCCACCGTGCAGCAATTAATCTTCCGAGTGTTCAGACCCCAAGTCAGATTAAGAAGTTTTATGAACCAGTCATGGATATGGAAGGTGTAGTAGTAGCTGGGTCAAAAGTAAACCAAAAAGAAAATTTGATTCAGTTTGAACTTCCAGACTTCTCTAAAACAGAAAAAGTTACTGGAGCCGAGATTGGTAGTGCCACCCATGAACTCATGCAACGAATCAATCTCGCTAAGAAACCTACTTTGGAAACCTTGACAGAAGCCTTGGAGCAAGTTCAGGCAACTTCAGCTGTTAAAGATAAAGTTAATCTAGAAAAAATCTTGTTCTTCTTTGATACAGCTCTTGGTCAAGAGATTCTTGCAAATCAAGATAAACTTTATCGAGAACAACCCTTTTCTATGTTAAAAAGAGATGATAAGAGTCAGGAAGACTTTGTTGTTCGTGGGATTTTAGATGGTTATCTCCTTTATGAGGATAAAATTGTTCTCTTTTGACTACAAGACAGATCATTATGAATATCCAAGTCAACTAATTGAACGTTATAGAGGTCAATTATCTCTATATGCAGAAGCCTTGTCTCGTTCTTACCAAATAGATCAAGTTGAAAAATATTTAATTTTACTTGGCAAAGATATGGTTGAGGTGGTCGAAGTTAACTAATCTTGTAAAAACTATTGTCTTAATGGCAGTAGTTTTTATTTATTTTCAGTTATGGTATACTAGTTTCAGAAAAGGATGTTAAAGAATCTATGTCAAAAGAAATCGATATCGAATACTATCACCAATTAGCTTTACAAAAGCAAAAAGAGCATCGTAAATTTCTTGGAAGTCTGAAAAAGAAAGCTCCAAAAAATTTGGATAAGATTGCCCTTGAAATTCACCAGGAAGTTTTTGAAGAAATTGATTGTACAGCCTGTGCCAACTGCTGCAAGAGCCTTGGACCAGACTTTAAAGAAGCAGATATCACACGCATTGCCAAGTACTTTAAAATGAAATTACCAGCCTTCGAAGATGAATTTCTACAGGTAGATGAAGACGGTGATAAGATCTTTAAGTCAATGCCATGTCCATTCCTCGGTGGTGACAATCTATGTTCTATATACGATGTTCGTCCCAAGGCCTGCAGAGAATTTCCGCATACCGACCGTAAAAAGATTTATCAAATCAATCATTTGACTATCAAAAATACTTTAACTTGTCCCGCAGCCTATCTCTTTGTCGAGAAATTAAGAGATAAAATAGAGTAAGTATCCTAGGTTATAATAAATTCCATACTCAACTACACTTGATATCCCTTACTGGTACCTAGGTATCGGATTTGTTGTTCTAGCTCTTCTATCGATATTTATAAACCCTATTCGAATGAAGAAGAATGTCAGAACAGTTGGAGTTTAGATAAATGATAAAAAAAGTAGTCGTTCTGATATTGTTCGACTACTTTTTTTGTTGACTTTTATTTCTAAATTGTTTTAACAATATTACAACTTTCTTTCTTCTTAAAGACCTTACTTTTTATAATTAAAATTATATTGTATAATAAAGTGGATAAATGTTGTCTTTAAAAACGATAAGTAAGAAGTAAAAAAATTTAGGGAATATAAAATTGAAAGGTTAAAAATGAAAAAGATATTACTAGCAAGTACTGTTGTTCTTTCCATTGCAGGTATTTCAAAAACAACAGTATTGGCTGAAGAAAACCAAGCTACAAATAAAATAGAAAGTTCTGACAAAACTGTAGCAAATGGAACGATTAAGGAAGCTAAAGAGAAAAAGCAAGCTCAAGGTCAAGAGCAGAACGATAAGCAGAATCAAAACTCAAATCAACAGAATCCAGAAAAAGAATCTTCTCAAACCACACATAAACAAGAAACAGCCCTTACCAAGGATAACTCTTCAACAGAAGAAATTACTGAAGAGGTCAACAAAGAAGGTTGGCAAAAAGAGAATGGCCAATGGCGTTATTATGAAAATAAAAAGGCTGTCAAAAATTGGAAGAAGATTGCTGGAGTTTGGTATTATTTTAACCAGGATGGTACCATGCTTAGCAATACTGTCTTTAACGACTATCTTTTCAATAAAAGTGGAGCCCTAGCGGAATCATCATGGGTAAAACTTGAAAATAAATGGTATTATGCGACTGAAGAAGGAAAAGTAACTCGAAATAAATGGGCTAGTATTTCTGGAGATTGGTATCGTTTTAATCAAGACGGTATTATGCTTAGTAATGTCATTTACGAAGACTATTTGTTCAATAGTAGTGGAGCTTTAGCAATTAACACTTGGACTAAAATTGGTGACAAATGGTACTATGGTAATCAAGATGGGAAAATTCTTCGTAATAAGTGGGAAAAAATTAAGAACATCTGGTATTATTTTGACCAAAATGGTGCCATGCTCAGTGATACGATTTACAAAGAGTATCTCTTCAACAAGAGCGGTGCATTAGCCGAATCTTCATGGGTTAAAATTTCTAACAAGTGGTATTACGCTGACGTCTCTGGTAAGATAACTAGAAATAAATGGGAAAAAATTAAAGACCGTTGGTATTACTTTGATGCGGAAGGTGTAATGGAAAGTAGCACCTGGAAAAAGAAATACTATTTAAAAGATAGTGGTGCTATGGCACAAAGTGAATGGATTTTTGACAAACAGTACAATAGCTGGTTCTACTTAAAATCAGATGGGACTTATGCTGAAAATCAATGGCAAGGGTCCTACTATCTTAAATCAGGTGGCTATATGGCCAAAAGTGAGTGGATTTTTGATAATTCACACAATGCTTGGTATTATCTGAAAAGAAGATGGACTATATGCTACTGGAACTCTTAAAATCAAAGGTAAAGATTATAGTTTCGAGAATAATGGAAAATGGATCTCTAATCCATCTACGTCAACTTACTATAAGGTAAAACCAATTATAGCCTATGTATATAGTGCCTCTGGTAGTAGACTTAGCTATATTTCGCAAGGTTCTATCGTCGCTGTTTCTGCCTCAGGAGCTCAAGGAGAAAGACTACCAGTTCAGATTTCTGGACTTTCAGGCTTTATGAATAAGAGTGACCTTGTAGCTGTAAATGCTAGTGACGAGTTTATTCCTCATTATACGAGTGACGGTCGTTATATTTACCACGAGTTATCACCATATACAAGCGTTCGTGTAGCACCTCATAGTTCATCTATGGCAATTGGTAAAAAATACTATTCAGCGGATGGTGTTAACTTTGATACCTTTAAAGTCGAGAATCCATTCCTCTATCGAGACTTAAGAAAGCCAACCAATTATACAGCAGCTGAACTAGATAAAGTTTATTCTCTTATGAATATTAACGGAAGTCGTCTCGCAGGTAAAGGAGAGGTCTTCAAAGAAGCAGAGAAACGTTATCAGGTCAATGCACTCTATCTCATGGCTCACAGCGCTCTAGAAAGTGCATGGGGACGTAGTCAGATTGCTAAGGATAAGAATAACTTTCTTTGGTATTGCTGCCTATGATACAACTCCATATGATTCAGCAAAGAGTTTTGACAATGTCGACAAAGGAATCTTGGGGGCAGCTAAATGGATCCGAGAGAATTATATTGATGAAGGTAGAACTCATCTTGGTAATAAATCATCTGGAATGAACACTCTTTACGCTTCTGATCCATATTGGGGTGAAAAGATTGCAAGTATCATGATGACTATCAATAGTAAACTTGGTGAAAAGGATTAAAATATTTTAAAATCGATGACTATAAAATGGTTATCGATTTTTATTTTTAATCATACAAAAAGGATTTACTTTTTAAAAGTAAATCCTTTTTGAACACTAATCAAACCTAATCTCTAATTTAGAATTAGTCTTTTTTTGATTTATGTAGAAATGCTACCAAAATAATGGATGAAATTAAAGTTGCAAAACCAATGATTGTAACCAATGTTCCTTTACCTTCTCCAGTTTTAGGAAGTCCAGGTTTATCATTTGTTGTAGTTACTGAAGTTTTAGGCTCTTCTCCAGTAGTTGTTGTGGTAGTAGTGCTTGTTGTAGTTGAAGAAGTCTTAGATTCTTCAGTGGTAGTAGTTGAAGTAGTCTTAGGTTCTTCAGTAGTTGTAGTTGAAGTAGTCTTAGGTTCTTCAGTAGTTGTAGTTGAAGTAGTCTTAGGCTCTTCAGTAGTTGTAGTTGAAGTAGTCTGTAGGTTCTTCAGTGGTTGTAGTTGAGCTTCATGTTGTAGTAGGCGCTTCAGTGTTGTTGTAGGAGCTTCAGTTGTTGTAGGAGCTTCTGTCAGTTGTTGTAACAGTTGTAGGTGCTTCGTCGTTGTTGTAGTTGTTTCTTCTTTTGGATTCACAATTGTTTTTTTGTTACCGAATGATCAGCTCCAAAATCTTCAACATTTAACTACAGTATCAGCATCTTTGATAACATGAACCTGAAGGGAGCTTCAATTTCAGTCAAAGATATATTTATCTTTTAATAGTTTGTTAACAGCAATATTACCATTTTCATCTGATTTCAAACTCACCAATAACTTGATTATTAGCTTGACGAACTACTTTAAACTTTAGCACCCTTTGAGTGGGTTGGTTAGCATCATCGACTTTATGGATGTTGATTGAGTAGACATAACCAAGACCAGCACCACCAGCAATTTGAACTGCAGCAGCATTAATTATGCTGTTACTTTCAATACCAACACCTTTAAGAGTTGCTTCATTTTTCAATAACTCACCATCAACAGGGTCGTAATTTAAACGAACGTTTATAATCAAATACGATATTGGTCTTCTTCTGTAATGTCCCCTAATTCGACAACGAAAGATTTTCCATCTTCACTAACTGTAATCTTGTGTTGGTCTGTCACATCAACGCGGTTTGAGAATACCCATTCACCAGTTTCGAAAGAGAATTTACCTTTGATAACCTTAATGCTATTTTTTACATAAGAAGCATTTGTAAATTGCAAGTGGTCCTCAATCGTTACACCTTTGATGTTTTGTTTTGTACGATTGACTGAAATAGTATATTGGACCTCTCTTTTATCACCTTCATTAACCCAACTAGTCTTTGTTAAAACTTTTGGATTTCCGTCTCCGATACCAGCAAATGAAACTTTACCACCAATTTTTGTTTCTTTGTTAATGGTGATTTCTACCGGAATTTCACCTTTTTGTGGGTGTTTTTTGAAATCTATACGAGCGTAAAAGAAGAAAGATCCGCTTGTATCAGAGTGCTTTTCGACATAATCTGTATAAGTTAAAGAAATGGACTTGTTATCTGCATTCACTTTGGCATGTGCGATAATTTCATTTGTATTGATATCTTTAACATCGAATGATTGTGAAGTAATCATCAAAGCATCTGGAACTGTAACTACAGTTGAATCCCCTGCTTTAACATTCTTTCCAGACAAATCGTAATCAGCGTTGATTCGGAAGGTTGCCCACTGTTGTAAGTCCCAGTCGAGAACTCCACCTTCATTATTTGATACTTTAACATTTTGGATTGTATCTACGAATTTTCCGGTTACTGAAACCTCAGGAGTTTCAGCAAAAGTTTTATTCAAACTAAATACGAAAATAGTTGTCAATACACAAATCAAAAATGAGAAAATACTATACTTTTTCTTTTTGTTCATCATATACATCCTTCTTATAAATTTAAGATAGTTTCTAAATATACTATAAAGTAGCGTCAATCACTAATTGAAAGACGAGTTAGTCATATAGGTTTCATTTTATAGACAAACTTTAACCAAGCCTCCTCCTAGTCTAACACTAAAATTCCCTATGACGTGAATTATATCACAATAAAGAGTGTAGGGCAAATAATAATATAAAATAGTAAGATATTTCCGACAAATTTCTAAAAAAATAAAAAAATATTGTTCATTTTTTTACAAACTTTTTAAAAAATTTAACCTATACTGAGTTAAAAAATTAGTTAGGTTATGAACTAAGTTTCAGAAATAAGATGTTCAATATGATATACTTAGAGCTAAGGATTGTGAACATATTTTAACAACCATTATTTAGAAACTTTAGGATACTATACTTATGACTTATAAATTTTTACTCTTCGACCTCGACCACACCTTGCTTGATTTTGATGCTGCTGAGGATGTAGCCTTAACACAACTCCTTAAAGAAGAAGGAGTTGCTGATATTCAAGCCTATAAAGATTATTACGTTCCAATGAACAAGTCTCTCTGGAAGGATTTGGAGCTGAAAAAGATTACAAAAAAAGAATTGGTCAATACACGATTTTCAAAATTGTTTTCGCATTTTGGAATTGAAAAGGATGGCGTATACTTAGCTGAACGTTATCAGTTTTATTTAGCTCAACAGGGGCAGGTGTTTTCTGGAGCCATGGAACTCTTAGATAGTCTTATTGATCGTGGCTATGAACTCTACGCTGCCACCAACGGGATAACTACAATTCAGACAGGTCGTATGGCTCGATCAGGTCTTGCTCCCTATTTCAACCAAGTCTTTATCTCAGAGCAGTTGCAAACGCAAAAACCTGATGCACTATTCTATGAAAAAATTGGTCAACAGATTGCTGGATTTAGTAAAGAAAAGACGCTGATGATTGGAGATTCTATAACCGCCGATATCCAAGGTGGCAATAATGCTGATATTGACACCATCTGGTATAACCCTCATCATTTAGAAAATAAAACGAAAGCTCAGCCGACTTATGAAGTTGACTCTTATCAGGCTCTGCTAGAACTCTTAGATAAACTGTAAAAAGTGGTTTCCATAGCCACTTTTTGCTATAATAGAGGCAGTAAAATGAAGGAGCTGAGTAAATGATGTCTAGGCCAACTCTTTCTCTTTATGAACCGTTATATTCACTAAAGGAAGTTGATCAAAAATATCTGGATAGTAGACGGTGATTTGATACAAATGGATATGAAGGTCTTCAAACTTCCTTTTCAGACACGTATGACAGTGATTAAAGTTAAATGATGGCAAAACTTTGGATTCATTCTCCTATTGCGCCAAATGAGGAAACTCTTTACTGAACTGGACGCTTTGGGGCAAAAGTCGCTTACCTGATTTCACCCAAATAAGATTCACTATGTCTATATTGCAGATTGGAAACAAAAGATATCCTCATGCGCAAGCATGGTCTAGTCCAGGAGTAGAAGAGAGAGCAAAAAGTCAGAAAGTCAAGGTTGTATTTGATGCTCCCTTAGCAGATAAGGCTCCTGAATTATGGTCTGATGAGATTGATCAACTCATTTTTAAGGGAAGTTCAGTCATTGAAGAGGTGGTATTTTTCATAAAATCAACTAAAAACACTGATTGTAACAGACCTCATAGAGAACTTTTGAACCGGAAAAAGATAGCTAGTCCAATCCGCAGAAAGATTCTATCGTTTAGCTCGTGTAACATCCCCTGATGGTCAAACTCCTATCGATTATAGGATGACTTTTTAGGAAGACAAAGGGAAGCAAAGGTTTCCTTTTCCCGTATGTTAAACTGGAAACCGGATAAAATCATACTTGCGCATGGTTTATGCTTTTTTAAAAATGGTACGGATGAATTAAGACGTGCTTTTAGATGGATACTATAAAGGAGAGAAAGATGCAACACTCATCTTGGCATGAATTTGATTAAGAAAGAACTTCCTGAAGGGTATTTTTGCTCAGATTAATCATTTTTATGGAGCAAGTATATAAAAATGGAACTGTATATCCCACCCTAAAAGAAAAAGGTTTTTCAGGCTCTTTTGACAACTCCTCTAGAAGAGGTTAAAGGTGGTGATCCTTGGTCAAGATCCCTTATCATGGACTGGTCAGGCTCAAGGTTTGAGTTTTTTTCTGTTCCAGATACTATTCCCAGCACCTCCTTCTTTGCAAAAATATTCTTAAAAGGAACTTGCTGATGATATTGGAGTCTAAAAGCATCCCATGATTTGACAGCTTGGGCTGAGCAGGGAGTTTTACTTCTCAATGCTTGCTTGACCGTTCCTGCTGGGAAGGCCAATGGTCATGCTGGTCAAATATGGGAGCCTTTCACGGATGCCGTGATTAAGGTTGTCAATAATCTAGATAGACCTGTAGTCTTTGTACTCTGGGGTGCTTATGCACGTAAGAAAAAATCATTGGTAACTAATCCTAAGCATCTGATTATTGAATCAGCTCACCCGAGTCCACTTTCCGTTTACAGAGGATTTTGGGGTTCCAAGCCTTTTTCCAAGGCAAATGCATTCTTAAAAGAGACAGAACAAGAGCCGATTGATTGGCTTAGATAAGGAGAGAATATGCCCCAGTTAGCGACGATTTGCTACATTGATAATGGAAAAGAACTGCTCATGCTTCATCGCAATAAAAAGCCTAATGATGTCCATGAAGGAAAATGGATCGGTGTAGGTGGAAAGTTAGAGCGTGGAGAAACTCCACAAGAATGTGCTGCTCGTGAGATTTTAGAAGAAACAGGATTGAAAGGCTAAGCCAGTTCTTAAAGGGTGTAATCACCTTTTCCTGAGTTTACACCAGACTTTAGACTGGTACACCTATGTATTTAAAGGTAACTGAGTTTGAAGGGTGAGTTGATTGACTGTAATGAAGGGACCTTTAGAATGGGTTCCTTATGATGAGGTTTTTAAGCAAACCAACCTGGGAAGGAGACCACACCTTCGTAGAGTGGCTTTTAGAAGATAAACCATTCTTTTTCAGCAAAGTTTGTTTATGATGGTGATAAATTATTGGATACTCAAGTGGATTTTCTACGAATAAAGGAGAAAGCAGATGTTACTAATTAAAAATGGTCGAGTAATGGATCCTAAGTCTGGTTTTGGATCAAGTGTGTGATGTCTTGGTTGAAGACGGTAAAATTGTCAAAATTGCACCTACAAATTAGTGAAGAAGGAGCAGAGGTGCATTGATGCAACTGGTCTTGTAGTTGCACCCTGGTTTGGTTGATATCCATGTTCATTTCCGTGAACCTGGTCAAACTCATAAAGAAGACATTCATACAGGTGCACTAGCAGCAGCAGCTGGTGGTTTTACGACAGTTGTCATGATGGCTAATACCAATCCAACCATCTCCGATGTTGAGACTTTGCAGGAAGTTCTTCAATCTGCGGCAAAGGAAAAAATTAATGTTAAGTCTGTAGCGACGATTACCAAGAATTTTAATGGCCAAGACTTGACTGACTTTAAGGCGCTTTTAGAAGCTGGAGCCATTGGTTTTTCAGATGATGGTATTCCGCTTGAAAGTAGTAAAGTGGTCAAGGAAGCTATGGAAGAGGCTAAAAAACTCAACACCTTTATCAGCTTACACGAGGAAGATCCTGGTCTGAATGGTACGCTAGGTTTTAATGAAAATATTGCTAAAGAACACTTCCATATTTGTGGAGCTACAGGGGTTGCAGAGTATGCAATGATTGCACGTGATATTATGATTGCCTATGCAACAAAAGCTCATGTTCATATCCAGCACTTATCCAAGGAAGAAAGTGTTAAAGTTGTGGAGTTCGCTCAAGGTTTAGGAGCAAATGTAACTGCAGAAGTAGCACCGCAACATTTCTCTAAAACTGAAGCTCTTCTCTTGACCCAAGGAAGCAATGCAAAAATGAACCCACCTTTACGATTGGAATCAGACCGCTTGGCTGTTATCGAAGGACTAAAATCTGGAGTCATTTCCGTCATTGCGACTGACCACGCGCCTCACCATGTAGATGAGAAGAATGTCGAGGATATCACTAAAGCACCATCAGGTATGACAGGACTGGAAACTTCATTGTCACTTGGTTTAACTTACTTAGTCGAAGCTGGTGAGCTAAGCTTGATGGAATTATTAGAAAAAATGACTGTAAATCCAGCAAAATTGTATCATTTTGAAGCAGGTTATTTGGCTGAAAATGGTCCAGCTGACATTACCATTTTCGATGATAAAGCTGACCGAATTGTAGACACACATTTTGCTTCAAAAGCATCTAACTCCCCATTTATCGGTGAAGAGTTAAAAGGTCAAGTCAAATATACTATCTGTAAGGGACAAATCGTTTACCAAGCAGATTAAAACTTTATACAGATATTCTTACTGTTTACCATTAATATTCTATTGATAACTAGAAAGAGTAGGTATGTATTCAACACAAAATAAAAAAGAAAAAATTCTCTTATTTTTAAAAATCTTTTTTCCAATCTTGATTTATCAATTTGCTAACTATTCCGCATCATTCATAGATACAACCATGACTGGGCAATATGATACGCTTAATTTAGCTGGTGTCTCTATGGCGACAAGTCTTTGGAATCCCTTTTTTACATTTTTAACTGGGATTGTCTCTGCTTTGGTGCCAATTATTGGACAGCATCTTGGTCAGGGTAAAAAGAATGAAGTTGCATCAGATTACTATCAATTTATGTATTTATCCCTTGGATTGTCTCTCATTCTTTTTGCCTTGGTATTTTTAGCAGCTCCAGTAGTTCTTCAAAATATGAGCTTAGAGTCTGCTGTTAAAGATATAGCAATTCGTTATTTACGCTTGTTAGCTATTGGTATCATCCCACTTTTACTATTCAGTGTAGTACGTTCACTTCTAGATTCCTTAGGATTGACAAATCTTTCCATGTATTTGATGCTTCTCTTACTTCCTCTCAACAGCGGATTTAATTATTTATTAATTTATGGTAAATTAGGATTTCCAGAGTTAGGTGGAGCAGGGGCAGGATTAGGAACTTCACTGGCTTACTGGTGTGTCCTATTTATTTCTCTTTACGTTTTACAAAAACAAGAGAAGCTCAAGGAGTTTAAACTGAATCAATTATCTCCTTTAAATCTAGAAAAGATAAAGGAAGGAATTGTCTTAGGATTACCAATCGGTGGTACTGTTTTTGCAGAAGTAGCTGTCTTTTCAGCTGTTGGCTTAATAATGTCAAAATTTTCATCTTTCATTATTGCCAGTCACCAATCAGCCATGAACTTTTCTAGTTTAATGTACGCATTTCCTATGAGTATTTCTACAGCTATGGCAATCGTAGTCTCTTACGAAGTTGGTGCAAAACGATTTAATGATGCTAAACAATACATACGCATAGGTCGTTTACTAGCATTCGTTTTTGCTGGTTTAACTCTTTCTTTTCTTTATTTGTATAGAGAAGCAGTAGCAGGACTTTATGGCCAAGATCCAGATTTTATCGCCCTAACAGCAAATTTTTTAACCTATAGTTTATTCTTCCAACTAGCCGATACATTTGCAGCTCCTCTTCAAGGTATTTTACGTGGGTACAAGGATACTGTAATTCCATTCTATCTTGGTATTCTAGGATACTGGGGAGTAGCAATCCCCCTTGGTTTAGCTTTAGATTTTTATACCTCATTAGGAGCATATTCTTATTGGATTAGTTTGATTGTAAGTTTAATTATAAGCGGAATTCTATATCAATGGCGTTTGAAACACATTCTAAAGATTATTTCTCAATAAAGTGATTTCAATCATATAGACAAATATAAACTAAAAACCCTAAACTAAGTTTAGGGTTTTCGTAATTTAAATTATGTAAAGTTTATAAACTGTCTAAAAGCATTTTTTTGTTCATCATTTACGATATGGGTATATAAATCCGTGACTTGCGTGCTTGCATGTCCAAGTTGATGGCTGACCAAAACCTGTGATTTGGTTGCATCATATAGTCGAGTTGCGAGTGTATGGCGAAGTTTATGAGGAGTTACACGGACTTTGAAGTCTTCAGAATACTTGGCCACCATTTTTTTCTACGCTAGAAGCATCAATTCGATTAGGAACACCACGATAAAGGGTTAGAAAGAGGGCTGTATCTTTTTTTTCTGTTTTATATCTTTTATCTCGAATAGCAAGATATTGTTCAAGATATGGTTTTGCAAAGGCAGCAATATTAACAGAGTCTCGTTTTCCACCTTTTCTTGTTACATCAATGACCATCATTTTAAGGTTCAAATCTCTTATATCAAGATTAACTGCTTCAGATAAACGAACTCCTGAGGCCAAAAGTAGGGCAATAATAGCTAAATCACGCTCTTTATTTTTATTAAATGAAGATAATGCGCGATTTGAGAGACTTTTAGGATATTCCAGGTCTATATAATTTAAAAAACCTTCAGTTTCATCTCCAAGAAATAGTTTTTGCTTAATATTCTCAGCTCTAGCTGCTAAGGTTTCTTTCTTTTTCTTGGTAGCAACCTTTTTCATGACATTTCGGTAAAAATAAGGTTCACCTTGTTCATTTTCAACCTCTTCAGTCAGAGTAGTTTATAGAGACTAGAAAGGGCAGAAAGGGTACGGTTAATCGTTGTTTGAGATACGCCTTGTTTAGTTGTATTTGCATTTAGTAAGGGTCTTTCCCGTAAATATAGGATAAAAGATTCTAGATCTCTTTTTGTTAAATTCTCCAAAACTGATAAAGGAATATCAGCAATAGAATCAGCGTCCGAGATACCAGACTCCAAGACCCAGGTAAAAAATCGATCATATTCTTTTAAGTATTCATATAAGGTTGTAAAGCTATAAGGAACAGCTAGTTTAGATTGATAATATTCCAACACGTACCAAGGCATGAGTTGTTTAAGTTTATCAATTCGTTCCAGTAAAATCTCACGTTTCATGTTTTTTTCTCCAAATCTTTCTATACGAGTAGTATAGCATATCCAGATATATTTTTTTCAAGAAAAATTATAGTTTTTTTCGGAAAGATGTTATAGGGAGCTATATAGGAATGGATAACATAAAAACAGGTCAAAAAAGTAACCAAAAAAATTTTTTTAGTTTTTTTCTTTTTAACTAATTTACTGTGATTAATGTTTTTTTATATTTTTTTGTTAAATGCTCCTCTGTCGTTTTTTTCGACTCTAATAAATGCATAAATGTAATTCAAGTAAAAATTTGATTCTTATTATCATAAAAAACCAAATCATATTTGATTTGGTTTTGAGTTTTATATTTCATTTTATTAAAATGAAAAAGTTTACCAATACAATCAGTTACGAATATACTCTTCTTTTTTTTATTCATTACCATATAGCACGAAACTAAGATGACGAAGATTTTTTTATCAAATAAGTTTCGTATTGATTAGTATCTATGGTTAGTTGAGACAAGACATTAATAATTGAATGAGTCATTACACAAATCCAGAGATTGTTTGTTTTTAATATAAAGTGCTGATAGGCTGATAGTATGAAAGAATTTGTCAGTAATCCAAATAAAAAAACGGCGCCAGTTGTAATATTGCCAGAGAACCATCTATGTAAAAAGTACAACAGATGCCAAATAGCCCAACTAAAAAAAGTTAAGATTGTTGAGAGAAAAATACGGCAAATGTTCTTGTAAAATTGGTTGAAATACATATCGCCATCCAATCTCTTCTATTCCTCCAAATAAAAATAAATTTGAAGAACATCAAAAAAAGGGAGATACCAGCTAAATTCTATTATTTTCCCACCAAACAATATGAAAGAAAAAAATCAAATATAATTAGGAAGAAAGATAATAAATAGTGTTTATAACTAGTATGAATGTTAAAAAAATCTTTTAAAAATCTTCTTAAAAATGAATATGAAAAATATCGGTTGGCAACAATTATTCCCCAAAGAGCTGAAGAAATTCCACCTAGAATGATTCCTGAAAGAGTAAATACATCGGACTGAACAGAGTAACGATTCAAAAAGAAAGAAAACTAGACAAACTGATACTAATTGGATAAATGTTCCTAGCAAATATACCAAAAATTGCCTTATTTTTTTCATAGAGAAACCTTTCAAAATATATTATAACTTTTCGTAATAAAAATTATGTAAATTAACACTACTTATAAAAGCAAATCTTTTACATTTCCAATTTCATTTTTTGGAATTACTAAGTAAATCATATCTCCCAGATACATTCTTGTTGAACCATTAACAGTTTGGCTTTTTCCGTTGTGAATTTGAGTTGTGATGAGGACATTTTGTGGGAGGTTCAATTCATGAACTTGCTTGCCAGCAATTTTTGTCAGAGACTGGGATTTCAATCAAGGTCACTTCTCCATGATGATCCACTTCTTCTGGTAGCATCTTTTCTAGCATGGCTTCATAGACAGGTGCTCCCTTAAGCAAGTCCATAACAATGTAGGCTACTAGGGTTACAAGACCAAGTGGCATAAGACTACGAATATCTCCGACCATCTCAGTTACTAGAATCATAGCTGTGAGAGGAGCTTTAGAAATAGCTCCAAAGTAACCACTCATCCCTAAAATAATGAAAATCGGGAATTGGTCTTGACTGATTAGTCCAAGCTGGAGGCAGATTGTTCCCATTAAGGCTCCCAAGAGAGAGCCTAAGGCTAAGATTGGCAGGAAAATACCTCCAGGAAGTCCACTACCAAAACTAATCATTGACCATACAAAGCGGATGATAAAGAAAGCCAGTAAAACTTGGAAAGTGTAGCTTTGCTCCGTCAAAGAGAGGATTAACTGATTTCCTCCTCCGAGAATATGGGGTAAATAAAGACCGATTGGAATAATAAGGATAAAGGCTAGGATTGGATAATAAGCACGATCTAGATGAAGATGTTTTCCAATCCAATCGTAGACTTGACCAACATTGAGAACAGTTTTCTGATAAAGATAGCCCGAAATCCCGAGGACAAGGCCCATAACCAAGTAGATCCAGTACTGATCCAAACGCATCTGAGGAATATGGTCAGGCATATCTAAAACCGGTGTTAAACCAAACATTAAGAGTGAAACAAAGTTTGCTACAAGGCTTGCAGCGAGTGTAGAAACCCAGAAAAATCTTGAAAAATGATGATAAACTTCTTCAACGACAAACAGAAGACCTGCTATCGGAGCATTGAAGGCTGCTGCAAGTCCAGCTGCAGCCCCACTTGCTATGAGTGAACGTTCTTCGACAGGGCTAGCTTTTAACCATTTGGCAATTCCTTTTCCTCCTACGGCACCTAGCTGAATACTGGGTCCTTCACGACCTAGCATAAGCCCACTTGCTATTGCTAAAGTTCCAAGAATGTACTTTTTCCATAGAATACTCCACCAATTGAGGTTCATGAGGCCTTTTAATTCAGCTTCTACCTGGGGAATACCAGAACCTTTAATATCTTTATCCGAACGGGTCAATCTTGCACTTAGAAAGATGATACAAATATACATAATTAAAATTATGCAAATATTTATGATCCAGTTGGACTGGTCTTTGTATAAGTGTTGTACAAAAATGAAAAGGCTTCTTCAATAAAAAAACGAAAAGGAGCCGACAATTATACCCACGATAAGCCCGACAAGGATTCCACGAGCCACTTGTGATAAAATTGAGCTCGAAGCAAAGTCAAATTCCTTTTTAGAGCTTACTTTGTGTGATTCTTCCTCCATAATTTCTTCCTTTTCTTAATTTTCTTTTGAGGTAGCAACCATTGACTTAATGGGCTCAAAGCTTGTTCTGTGAATGGCTGTTAAGCCAAGTTTAGCTAAACCTTCCAAATGTTTTGCTGTCCCGTAACCTGCATTTTGAGCAAAATCATAACCTGGAAATTCTTGGTCGTAATGAGCCATTAACTCGTCCCTTGTCACCTTAGCGATAATGGAAGCTGCTGCTATTGACAAGGAATTAGCATCTCCCTTGATAATAGATGTCTGTGAAATAGGTAAGTCCAATTTCATGGCATCAATTAAGAGATGTTGAGGCTGAGGCTCCAATTTAGAAATGGCTTCTTTCATTGCTAACTTAGTGGATTCATAGATATTGACTTGGTCAATGACATGATTGTCCATAATCCCAATCCCGATTGCTAAAGCCTGATTTTTAACAGCTTGAAAAATTTCCATGTGCTTCTTTTTAGGAATCTTTTTACTGTCATTTAGGCCCTTTATTTTGCAATCTTTGGGGAGAATAACCGCGGCAGCCACAACAGGTCCTGCTAAAGGACCACGTCCAACTTCGTCAACACCTGCAATCAAGTTGATACCCTCGGCATAGAGTTCCTTCTCATATCTGAGCATAGTTTCTAAGCGATTAATTTCTTCAAGTTCAGCTTGTATTTCTCTTTTTCTTTTTTGTATTTCCTTTTGAACTCCGGCCCTGGGGTCTTTTCCTAATTCTTCAAAAAGTGAACTTTCTAGGTCTGTAATGGTTGTTAATAGTTCTTTTATTTCTTTAATCGTTGCCATTGAGATCATCCAAGGTATCTAAGGTGTAGTTTCCAAGTTTTCCATCACGAACCTCTTTAACAAAAAGACTATAAAAACGGTCATAATCATCACGGAAACCAAGTAAACGAGTCATATCCATAATAATTTCTGGCGCTTCATCATCCAGATTCATCTGTTTAAAACGCTCTTGCAGTCTTTCTGGGTAATGATTTTTAAAATAATTGATACCAAAAATAGTCACTTCATCCATTGGAAGCAATTGGTCTTTGATAGCTCCAGTCAATGCAAGCTTGAGTGCAACAGTTTCATCTTCAAATTTTGGCCAGAGAATCCCTGGAGTATCCAAAATTTCTAAATCCTTATTGGTTTTAAGCCATTGTTGGCCTTTTGTCACACCTGGTTTATTACCAACTACAGCAATTTCTTACCAGCCAAACGATTCATCAGAGTTGATTTTCCTGCGTTTGGAATCCCGATAATCATGGTGCGCAAGGTTTCGATTTGAATACCACGTTCTTTTTGACGAGCAATCTTATCTGCCATGAGTTTCTTAGCAGCATCAGTCACGACTTTAACTGTAATTTGCTCTTTAGAATTGATAGCAAGTGTTTGAATTCCTTGTGATTCAAAGTGCTGACGCCATTCTTTAGTAAGGATTGGATCAGCAAGGTCAGCCTTGTTTAATATTAAGAGCTTCGGTTTATCTCCAACAATTTTAGTAAGCATGGGATTCTGACTAGATAAAGGTAGTCTTGCATCCACCAAAACCGTTACAAAATCAACAAATTTTAAATTTTCCTGGACCTGTCTTCTGGCTTTAGACATATGCCCTGGAAACCATTGAATAGTTGCCATTATTATTCCTTCTCTTCAAACAAACTTCTTATATATTCATAAATCAACACTGTCTATTTTATCATATTTTAGCCTTTTTTGCAGATGCTTTGGATTTGAACCAGCAAAAAGCTCCTATTAATTGAGATAGGAGCTTTAAAAATTTTATTGATGAACAGCTTGTGCTGCAGTAATCAATGTAAGGTTGTATACGTCGTCTGAGCTACATCCGCGAGAAAGGTCGTTAACTGGCTTATTCAAACCTTGCAAAACAGGACCTACGGCAGAGAATCCACCAAGACGTTCTGCAATCTTGTAGCCGATGTTACCAGCTTCGATACTTGGGAAGATGAATACTGTTGCTTGTCCAGCAACCTTACTTCCAGGAGCTTTCAAAGCGGCAGTTTGTGGATGGAAGGCAGCATCAAATTGCAATTCTCCATCAATTTCAAGGTCTGGGCGTAATTCGTGTGCACGTTGTGTAGCTGCTACTACTTTATCAACGTTTTCACCAAAACCAGAACCTTTACTTGAATAACTCAACATTGCAATTTTTGGTTCGATACCAAACATTTTTGCTGTAATTGCAGAGTTGATAGCAATTTCAGCTAACGCGTCAGCGTCTGGATTGATGTTAATTGCACAGTCACCAAATAGGTAACGTTCATTTCCGCGTACCATTAGGGAAGGCACCTGATGTACGAGTTACATTTGGACGAGTTTTGATAATTTGAAGAGCTGGACGAACTGTTGCAGCAGTTGAGTGAAGTGCACCTGAAACCATACCATCAACCAAGCCCATATACACCAACATTACACCGAAGTAGTTAACATCTTCTCGTAAAGTTTTACGAGCTTCTTCTTCAGTCATTTTACCACCGCGGCGCTCTACCAATGCAGCAACCATTTCATCAAATTTAGCGTAGTGGTCAGGGTCAATGACTTCGTAACCTTCTGTAATTCCTTCGATTTCAAGGTAAATTTTAATTTTTTCTGGTTTACCTAGCAAGACAGGAATTACATCTGTTTCATTTACTAGACGTTTAGTTGCTTGAAGAATACGAGGTTCTTTCCCTTCAGGGAGAACAATACGTACGTTTTTGCCAACTAGGTTGGCTTTTAGACTCTCAAAAACTTCCATGAGTTTTACTCCTTTAATTTTATATAATTGATAACTTAGTAATAAGGTTCTTAAAATCATCCGGTAGAGGACTAGAAATTTCTAACTGTTCTTCTAGAAAAGGATGATAAAAGGACAAGAAATGACAATGTAGCGCCTGGCGCTCAATGCCATGCTCAAGACTTCCACCATAAAGGTCGTCTCCAAGCAAAGGAAAACCAATATGAGAGAAATGGACACGAATCTGGTGGGTTCTACCAGTATGCAAACGAATATCTACTAAATGAATATCCCCAAAAGATTCAACGATTTTATATTCGGTATGGGCATATTTGCCACCCTTGGCAACACGTCTGGTGATAATTGAGTCAATATCTCTTGCGATGGGAGCAATAATATTACCTTGTGGTTCTAACACCCCTGCTCCTTTAACTAATGCAAAATATCGTTTTTCAATAGCTTTTTTCTGGAGTTGTTTGTCCAAACGAGCGTGGGCATATCCATGTTTTGCAAAGAGCATTAAACCAGATGTATCACGGTCGAGCCTTGTTACAATATGAACTTGCTGATTTTCATAGGCCTGTTTAACGTAATATCCTTTGATATAATTTGCAATGGTATTAGAGTGATTGACACTCGGAATAGAGGCAATCCCGAAAGGCTTATTTAATATGAGGAAATGGTCATCTTCAAAGAGGAATTCTAAGGGATAATCAATAGCTTCCAAAGTTTCGAACCCCTCTTCAGCCGGAATATCAATGACAACTATGTCACCGATATCTAAAAGATAGGTTGCATTTTGAGGTTGCCCATTCACAAGAATTTGGCCACCTCTAAACTTTATTTTAGCAAGTAGACCTTTAGAAACTTCGTGTTTTTTGAGGAAGGTTTTTACCTTGACGTGTTCATCAGCAGTAAATTCAAACCTCATAACTCATCAACCTCACCAATAAAGGCATCTTTGACACGATTCCAAAAACTTGTATGGCTTGGTGTTGCTACGAAATGAATCTTATGATGATCAATTTGATACTCAATTCGTTCAATGTTTCGGAAGGAATAGATACTGTTATCGACAGAAATCGTATGATAGTCATTTCGAGTTGGAAAGACTTCAATCTTATCCTTCTTCGGTACGATAACTGAAGAACCAAGTGTTCGATAAATCCGATTGTTTAAACTGGCAATTTCCGTTAATTGAATAGCTTCAATAGTTGGATGTAAAACAGCACCACCGAGAGATTTATTATAGGCGGTACTACCAGTTGGTGTGGAAACAGTTAAGCCGTCCCCACGGAAGCGCTCAAAAATGTACATGGTTAATGACTACGTCAGCTACCATGGTACGGTCTGAACGACGAATACTAGCTTCATTAAGAGCGCAATAAGTTTTAACTTCACCATTTTCCAGATGTACTTTTACATTTAACAATGGATATGAGACCTTGGCCCCAGTATCCAGTTGTAAATTGGTAACTAGTTGCTCCAATTCAAAGTCTCTATAATCTGTAAAAAAACCTAAATGACCGGTGTGAACACCAACGAAACGGACCTTGTCCAACTGGTCTTCATACTTGTGAAAAGCAGAAAGAAGCATTCCGTCACCTCCAATAGAGACAACGATATCTGGATTTTTATCATTAAGTATGAAATTATGCTTTTTAAAAAGGTCTTTCAACTCATATAAAACTTTTCTACTCTGTGGTTTTCGGTTTGCGATCAGATCAACCCTTTTACCTGTATTCTTCATCTGTATCGTCACTATTTCCTACCCCGTCATTTAATTTGCGATGCAAAGGATCAAAGAGTGCTTGTGCCTCTTGGATATCATCCCGAATCTTACTCATTTCCTCATCTAGCTGGTGAGAAATCCGAGCTGTGATTTCCCAGGCGTTCCTTGATTTCTTTCGGAAAATCTCCCTGATACTTATAATTAAGAGAGTGTTCAATCGTCGCCCAAAAATTCATTGCTAAGGTACGGATTTGAATTTCAGCTAATATGGTTTTAGAACCATTAATAGTGTCAACCGTATATTCAATGATAATATGATAAGAACGATAACCTGATGCTTTGCGATGGTTGATGTAGTCTCGCTCTTGGATAATTCTCATATCCTGTCTTTTATGCAGAATAGATACTACTTCTTTAACGTCATCTACAAACTGGACCATTACACGTAAACCAGCGATATCTTGCAAGTCATTTTCAAGAGTTGCATAGGTAATCCCTCTGCGTTCCATCTTTTCCTTGATACTTTCGATAGGTTTAACACGACCTGTAACAAATTCAATCGGTGAATGTCGATTTTGTTTGCGGTACTGTTTTCGAATTCCACGCAATTTAATTTTCAACTCGCCAACAGCTTGAATGTAAGGATCTAAAAATTCTTCCCATTCAGTAATCATAAATCTTATTGACTCACCTCTCTTAGCTTTTGGACTTATTTACTCTTTGATTTTAAGCAAAAAATCATATACAATAAATACAGTAAATATTATACCATAAATCGCTTTCAAAGATAAGGAAAAGGTTCCGAAAATGAAACATTTAGAAATCGAATTAAAAACCCTTCTCAAGAGGGAAGACTACTTCAACTTAAAAGAATTATTTTCTGATGTGAAGCCTGTCACCCAAAAAAACTATTATATAGATAGCCCTGATTTTATCCTTCGTAAGAATAAAATCGCTATGAGAATTCGTACTTTTGAGGATAGCGCTGAATTAACTATTAAAATTCCTCAAACAGTTGGTAACATGGAATATAATCAAACACTTAGTTTTGAAGATGCAAATATTTGTTTAGATCAAGCAGTGATTCCTGCTGGACTCGTTCTAGAAGAATTAAGAAACAGAGGTATCCAAATTACAAACTGGCTTGTTCTAGGATGTCTAACCACTATTCGTTATGAAAGAGACTGATATTGGGCTTATGGCTCTGGATGAAAGTCACTACTTTGATGTTACAGACTTTGAACTAGAATTAGAGGTAACTAATCAGGAAAAAGGAACAGCAGATTTTCTAGATTTTTTAGAAAAAAACGATATTGAATATCAGAAGGCAGCATCAAAATTAGTTCGATTTATAGAAAAAAGAAAAAAAGACTGAAATTATCTACTTTTTTTGGTAAAATAGAAGGGATAAAAAATAATTGAAATCAATTTCATAAAAGTCTTAAAGGTTATTCTTAATCTTTAGAATTTAAGGATTTTTATTAAAAGATTTTATGTTTGAGATTCATATAATTATAGAGGACGGTTTATCAATGTCAGATACAAAAAAATATGAAGCTTTTTCGCTCTTAATTCCAATAAGGAAATTGCTCAAAAAAATTGCAGAAACAGTTGGTGTTCCACTCGGGAAAGTATCTTCTAGACAGTTTTCTGATGGTGAAATTCAAGTAAATATCGAAGAAAGTGTTCGTGGATATGATGTCTATATCATCCAGTCTACCTCTTATCCTGTCAGCAACCATTTGATGGAACTTTTTGATTACGGTAGATGCTTGTGTCGCGCCAGTGCAAGCACAATTAACGTTGTTATGCCTTATTTTTGGTTATGCTCGTCAAGACCGTATCGCTTCTTCTCGCGAACCTTTAACAGCTAAGCTAGTTGCCAATATGCTGGTTAAAGCTGGTGTTAATCGCGTCCTTACTCTCGACTTGCATGCTGTCCAAGTCCAAGGTTTCTTTGATATTCCAGTTGATAACCTTTATACTGTCCCTCTATTTGCAAAGCATTACTGTGACAAAGGTCTATTAGGACCTGATGTGGTTGTTGTTAGCCCTAAGAACTCTGGGGTTAAACGTGCACGTAGTCTAGCAGAATACCTAGATGCACCAATTGCCATCATTGACTACGCTCAAGATGATTCAGAGCGTAACCAAGGCTACATTATTGGAGATGTGGAAGGTAAGAAAGCCATCTTGATTGATGATATTCTAAATACTGGTCGTACCTTTGCAGAAGCTGCGAAAATCGTTGAACGTGAAGGCGCTACAGAAATTTATGCTGTCTCAAGTCACGGTCTCTTCGTTGAAGGTGCTGCTGAATTATTGGATGCAACCAAAATTAAAGAAATCCTTGTGTCCGATTCAGTAGCAACTCAAGGTAAGACTCCAAAAAATGTCAAATATATCACAGCAAGCGAATTAATCGGTGATGGTATCGTTCGTATTCACGAGAGAAAACCACTCAGTCCACTCTTTAAATAAGAAGGTGATCCTTTGATTTATTTAGACAACGCTGCTACTACTCCCATGTCTCTACTTGCTATTTCAACAATGACAAAAGTCATGCAGGACATTTATGGCAATCCTTCAAGTATTCATAGTCATGGTCGGCTAGCTAACAAATTACTTAGAGAAGCTCGCCAAGATCTGGCAAAACTTTTGGGAACGAAACCTGATAAGCTATTTTTCACAGCAGGGGGTACAGAGAGTAATAATACAGCTATCATTGGCTACTGTTTGAGAAATCAGCATCGAGGAAAACATATTATCACGACGGCTATTGAACATCATTCTGTAATAGAACCAATCGAGTATCTAGTCAAGCAATTTGGGTTTGAAGTAACCGTCATCCAACCAGATAGGCAGGTAATCACTGCCCAACAAATCCAAGAAGCTCTACGCAATGACACTATTCTAGTTTCAACTATGTTCGTCAATAACGAAACTGGTACCCTCCTTCCCATTGCTGAGATTGGAGAACTCTTAAAAAATCATCCTGCCGCTTATCATGTGGATGCAGTTCAAGCAATTGGAAAAATCCCTATTATCCCTAATGAGTTAGGAATTGACTTTTTAAGTGCCTCTGCCCATAAGTTCCATGGTCCAAAAGGTGTCGGTTTTCTATATGCCTCAGATGCTAACTTTGATTCTTACCTTCATGGTGGGGATCAGGAAAGGAAAAAACGGGCTGGAACCGAAAATCTACCTGGAATTGTGGCTATGGTCGCTGCTTTAAAGGAAGAACTGGCAAATCATGACCAAAACTATCAAGCTGTAAATGATTTACAAAAGGTATTTCTAAGAGAGATTGAAGGCTGTTCCTACTATCTCAATAAAGGAAAAACACAGCTTCCTTATGTCTTAAATATTGGATTTCCAGGTCAAAAAAATGATCTACTACTACTTCGGCTAGATTTGGCTGGAATCTCTATCTCCACAGGCTCTGCTTGTACTGCTGGGGTTGTTCAACCAAGTCATGTCCTTAAAGCTTTCTATGGAAAAGATTCTCATCGTTTATCAGAATCAGTACGAATCAGTCTCTCCTCTCAAAACACAAAGGAAGAAATCATTCAGCTTGCAAATACATTAAAAGAAATAATTGGAGAAAAGTAAATGGCTTTTGAACAAACTATTCGTCTATCAAATTGTTTGTATGACTACACTATTAGTCCTTCTGTAAAAAAATTCACTCTTAAAGATAATACTTTCTTTGAAACTAAAGTTGGTAATTATGAATTAACTCGTCTGCTCGAAAAAGTTCCAAACAGTGGTGAAGGATTTAAACTTAAGATTGTTATTAATAAAGAATTGACAGGTGCTAAGATCAATATTACTGACAAATCTGGTTTACGTTTAGTTGATATTTTTAAATCTGAAGACCACAAGATTCATCAGCAAAAATTCTATTTCTTAATGGATAGCTTAGTTGAACGTGGCGTATTCACTAAAACCACTAGATAGAAGGTCTTAACATGTTTCAACTAACCTATCTAGATGCATATCAGGTTGAGCGCACACTAAATTATGCAGATTATGATGAACTAATGCTATCCTTATCAGGATGTGTTACTCTTCCAGATTCCTACCGTGTAACTTCTCTCACTTTTCAAGATAAGCTTATTTATCAGGGATTTGTTGGAGATTTATACCGTTTTCTTAAAACAATTGATTTAACAAAGATAAACTAAGATTTTTCTTAGTTTTTTCTTGTTTTTGTTGATTTTTTCACAAACTTGCTATACAATAGAATTAGAAAGGTTGTGATATTGTGAAAGAAAAACAATTTGATATTCCTAAAGCCACAGCAAAAAGACTTTCTCTATACTATAGAATTTTTAAACGCTTTAATGGGGAAAAAATTGAAAGAGTAAATTCCAAGCAAATTGCAGAAGCTATCGGGATTGATTCAGCTACTGTCAGACGTGACTTTTCATATTTTGGTGAACTTGGTCGTCGTGGATTTGGTTATGATGTCAACAAATTGATGACATTTTTTGCTGACCTCTTAAACGATAATTCTATTACCAATGTTATGTTAGTTGGTATTGGGAATATGGGACATGCACTCCTCCACTATCGTTTCCATGAACGTAATAAAATGAAGATTATCATGGCCTTTGATTTGGATGATCATCCAGAGGTTGGAACCGTTACAGAAGATGGTATCCCTATTTACGGTATTTCTCAAATTAAAGATAAAAATCAAAGATGCTGATGTAAAAAAACTGCTATCTTGACTGTCCCTAGTGTAAAAATCACAAGAAGTTGCTAATCTCCTGGTTGATGCGGGTATTAAAAGGGATTCTCAGTTTTTTTCTCCAGTACACCTTCACCTTCCTAAAGATGTAGTGATCCAATATGTCGACTTTGACTAGTGAGCTACAAACACTTCTCTACTTTTATGCGTAAAGCAGATTAGAGAAAGACCTTTTTTTAAGAAGATACTATACAAGAAAAAAACCTGTATTGTATACAGGTTTTTTTAGATGAGGTCTGTCTTCTCACGATAACTAAAATAATCAGAGTGTGAGACAATTAGATGGTCCAATAAGACCAAACCCATTAATTCACAGGCTTCTTTGACAAGTTTCGTAACATGGTCATCATTTGGGGACTAGGAACTACTGCTCCTGATGGATGATTATGAACCAGAATCACGGATGTTGCCATATGCTTTCAAAAGCATAGTGGAGAATTTCTCTGGGTTCAGCAATACTTCTCGTGGCAGACCCGATAAAAAAATGGTCTGCTGGTGAATGATTTGATTTTGAGTATTCAGATAGAGCGCCACTAGGTGCTCTTGTTTTTTTATCTCCAGCTCAGACTGCATCTTTTTAGCTAATTTACGACTGCTAAGAATACTCTCCATTTCCACTGTTTCCCTTTTATGGATACGGTAGCCTAATTCAATAACGGCTTGTAATTCGATAGCCTTAACACGTCCAATACCCGATAGAGTCTGCAATTCCTGTAGACTCATTCTTTTTGAGGTCAGTTAAACATGTCAGCTGATTTAAGACCTTCTGTGCTATTTCAAAAACATTGGCCTGTTTTGTCCCTGTCCTTAGTAATATTGCCAGTAATTCTTGGTTGCTGAGTGCTTCTACTCCTTCTCTTACTAGTCTCTCTCTTGGTAAAAGCGAATCTTCTTGAAATGAAATACTATACATAAAAATCCTCCTCACTTTATTATTCGTGAGAAGGATGCTTAATTTGATAAAAACTAGTTATTTTTAGATTTTTTCAAGTGCAAGACGCAAATCTTCAATCAAATCATCAGCATTTTCAAGACCGATTGAAAGTCGGATTTGATTTTTAGTTACTCCTGCTGCTTCTAGATCAGAGTCAGACAACTGAGCATGCGTTGTAGTTGCTGGATGAACGACCAATGATTTGGCATCTGCTACGTTTGCAAGGTTTGAAAAGATTTCTAAGCTATCAATCACCTTACGAGCTTCTGCTTCTCCGCCTTTAACGTGGAAGGTAAAGATTGAACCAACACCTTTTGGTAAATATTTCTCCGCCAAAGGCATGGTAAGGGACTATCTGCAAGTTTTTGGATAGTTGACCTTTTTCAACTTTTCGGATGGTTTCACAAGGAAATCAACGATTTTTTCAGCATTTTGAACATGGCGTTCAACACGGAGAGATAGTGTTTCAAGACCTTGTAGGAGCAAGAATGAGTTAAATGGTGAAAGGGCAGCTCCCATATCGCGAAGCAATTGCACGCGAGCAGCAACGATAAAGGCTGCAGCACCAACATCACGAGTATAGCTGATATTGTGGTAGCTTGGATCTTCATCGACTAATTGAGGGAATTTCCCTGAAGCAGCCCAGTCAAACTTACCGCTATCAACAATGACACCGCCAATAGTTGTACCGTGTCCACCGATAAATTTAGTTGCCGAGTGAACTGAGATATCTACACCGTGTGAAAAGACATTGATAAGATAAGGCGTTGCAAAGGTATTGTCTGAAACCAAAGGAATCTGATGTTTATGAGCAATTTCAGCTATTTTTTCAATATCAGGAATGTTGATAACTGGATTACCCAAAGTTTCAATCAAAACAAGTTTTGGTATTATCTTTAATCGCTGCCTCTACTTCTTCTAGATTATCAATATCAACAAAAGTTGTGGTGATTCCGTAACGAGGAAGGGTTTCTTTCAAAAGGTTAAAGGTCCCACCGTAGATTGTTGAAGCTGCAACCACATGATCACCTGCGTGAGCAAGTCCAAGGATAGTATAAGTAAGAGCTGCCATCCCAGAAGCTGTGGCAAGTGCACCTACTCCGCCTTCAAGTGCTGCAATACGCTCTTCAAAGGCTGAAGTTGTTGGATTGGTAATACGAGTATAGATATTTCCAGCTTTTTGAAGGGCAAAAAGGTCTGCACCCTCCTGTGTATCTTCAAATACAAAAGATGTTGTTTGATAAATTGGTACAGCACGAGACTTGGTAGTAGCATCTACCACTTGTCCTGCATGCAATTGTAGGGTTTCAAATTTAAATTCACGAGTCATCATCAGACCTCCAAAGATTTCATTAAATTAATTGTATCATCTATGGCAGTCAGTTACAAATACAACTTTGTTATATATTGGCATAAGAAATAGCTATGGCTATTATTAAAATTGTAGAACTTTTTTCAGAAAGTTTAAAAAAAGTTTGTTTTTCACTTCTCCCTATACTTTATAATGGATAAAAAGGAGAAGACTATGTCAGAAATTACACATGAAATTGATTCAAACTTTCGCTGGTCGTTTAAATATTTTACGTGCTGGTGTGCTCGGAGCCAATGACGGGATCATTTCCATCGCTGGAGTTGTTATCGGGGTTGCCAGTGCAACCAGTAATATCTGGATAATCTTTCTTTCAGGTTTGGCTGCCATCTTAGCGGGTGCCTTCTCTATGGCTGGAGGTGAATATGTTTCAGTATCTACTCAAAAAGACACTGAAGAAGCCGCTGTAGCCCGTGAACAATTACTTTTGGATAAGGATATCGAGGCTGCAAAGAAATCTCTCTATGCTGCTTATCTTCAAAATGGTGAGTGTGAAACTTCAGCTCAACTTTTAGTCAATAAAGCTTTTCTTAAAAATCCACTTAAAGCCTTAGTTGAGGAAAAATACGGAATCGAGTATGAAGAGTTTACCAATCCTTGGCATGCTGCAGCATCTAGCTTCATCGCTTTTGTTCTTGGTAGTTTACCACCAATGCTTTCCATTACCATCTTTCCAAGTGACTATCGAATCCCTGCTACTGTTTTTATCGTTGCGATTTCTCTATTGATTACAGGTTACACCAGTGCCAAACTCGGGAAAGCCCCAACCAAAACAGCTATGATTCGTAACCTTTGTATCGGTCTTTGTTAACCATGGGAGTGACCTATCTATTGGGTCAGTGTTGTTTAGTATTTAAGAGAAAAATGATGCTGGGTAAAAACTAGCTTTTTAAAAATAAAACCACACAGTGATTTCAGTCTTGAATTCCATCAAGAAGAAAGAAATACTGTGTGGTTTTTTGAATAATAGATATTTTAGAGGCTGGATTCTTGACTAATTTTGTGAAATTCATAGTCATGAAGGTGAATCCTACTCTGTTTCGACTGCTTGTTGGTTCCTAACACGTACTCTTCTAAAGCAACAAATAATCTATGCTCTACCATTTTCAGGGTTCATTTGAGCGATTTTATGTCCAGAGAAGACTTAAAGAGCATAAGCGAACAGTGCATTTTCATAAACATAGCTGAAAAAAGTCAGGGCAATCAGTATGAGAATTTTTCCTATAGAAACATTTGACTTGGGATACTGTCAACAAATAAACTAATTATTTAATATTCATGAATTGTTAGAATATAACAGAACAGAATTACTTCCAAACTCAACTGATTTATGTTATAACCTGTAAACATTATCAGGATTTTCTATGTGTTCTTTGTTACTGTAATTATAAAGTATGACATGAGAAAGTGATTCTTTCTGAACCTCTGAAATATCAAATGACGCAACATCTGATAAACATAAATTGATGATGCGATAGACCTAACTTTATACACATGATACACATAAGTAAACTGAATGTCATTGTCTTCTTCAGGAGTATTTGTAAGTTTTATCAACTAAAAAAAGCGCGATTGTCAAGATAAGATACTAGGATTTAAAAATTGACTTATTTTTTTATCAAAACACGTAAATAAATCGCAATCACTTATTCTTTTTCTTTAAAAAGATTCATATATTTTTTTATATAAGTCTTTTTATCTCTTTTTTCTTAGAATTCAACTCTTCGTTACCGTAGTCAAAATTTGCTACTACAAATCCCTCGTCAGCATTAGAAAAAGTAAAAAATTCTATTCCAATGAGTTTATTATGCTTAGAGTCCTCTATAGTGTCTCCTAAACCATTATTGAATTTCTTCACTTCTTCTTCACGAACTCCGACCCCGCAGCAGCTCCATTTGCAATGATGTTTGAAAATACTTCTTCTGAAGATGCTAATTCTTTCACAGTTATGAAGTATATAGCTTCTTCCGTTTCTACTTGTCTCACTTTATTCCATTTTTCTGTATCACTAGAAGAAAGCGTATAGACTATTAACTCCAGTGTTGGTTTATTGGTATTTTCTTTTGTAATCATTTGTTTTCCAAAGAAGAAAATAGCAAGTAGCCCAGCTACAAAGATCAAAGCAATATAAATTATCTTTTTCATACCTTATACCCTATATCTTTCATGTCAATTATCACATCAACTTTCGTTATAGACAGCTGGATCATGTGTCGCTATAATTACATATTTGTCTTCATCTCTTTCATTCAATAATAAACGAATAATTTCTTTTCCAATCTCACCATCTAAAGCTCCTGTAGGCTCATCTGCTAAGATAATTTTTCGTGGTTTCATTAACATTCTGGCAATAGCTACACGTTGAGCCTGCCCTCCAGACAATTCATATATTTTTTGATGTAAATAGTCATTTGACAGTCCTACTTTTTCAAGTACATCAGTTATTGTTTTTTTGTCTTTAGTGATAAGTTTCAAATTATCATATACTGTTTTGTTATCTATTAAAGAATAATTCTGAAATACATATCCAACAGTATTTTTTTAAAAAAAGGTTCTTTCTTTTATCTTCCAAATATCTTGTTTATCAACTAAAACATTCCCACTGTCAATTTTTTCTAATCTTCCTATAATGTTAAGAAGGGTGCTTTTACCAGAGCCAGAACCTCCAATCAATGCATAACTTTTTCCAGATTCAAATTTTAAATTTAAGTCTGTAAAGATCTTTTTTGAGCCGAAACTTTTTGAAACGTTCAAAAGGTCAATTGTCATGTTTCATCTCCTTTTAAAATTTTAGTATAGCTTTCAGATAATTTTCTAAAACTCATGATTATTGACAACATCAAAACGAGCAGAGAAGCGAGACCAATATATAGCAACTCTATTTGACCTGTCATAAGAAATGTAAATAGGATAACTATTGTAATAGTCATCATAAAATACTTGAGACTTGAAATTGCTATATATGTTTTTGACAGACCCAAAATAATTTTTTTCACATATTCATTCTGTTTTAGGGCAATATAAAGTTGGACATATTGATAAATGAGTATAAAGACAATACTGTAAATTATCTTCTGCAAAGATTTGTGAAAGTAGAATTTGGTGCTCTAAGGATCTGGATCTTTCAATTTCACAATTTGGTAAACATCTACTGGATTCATTGAAAACATTCAACTGGGTAGCCATCTCATTTATTTTTCTTTTTACCGCCTCAGGACTAAAAAAGAGACTTTATATAGTTATATTACTAGCCAAAGAAAAACTTGTTGTTTTCAATCATTTTTGTCCGTATCTAACACAACAACAATGTTATCTTTACTATCTGCTACACTTGCGATTGGTAAAAACTCTTTCATTTTTATGATTATCATCAGCATCCTCATTGAAAATAAAAAAATTTTTTTATCACCATCAGGAATTATTTGTACTGCAAGCTCTTCTTTTTGTATAGTTTGTTCCAATAAATTGTTCTGCTACAACTGTATTTTCAATAGATTTCTGGTTTTTCTTTCCATTTTCTCAGGAATATAGATGGTTGCTATCTTATTATCTAAAAGATGATAGTTTGTTCCATTCACTTTATTTTTGTAGGTTAGCACCTGTTTGATTGATATAAATCAACTCTTTATTTATTTCTGGATTCGTTATTCCGTCATTTTCTAATTGTTTAGAAAAAGTCTTCTAAAAGCATGAGATGTTTTTCATGAAAATCTGGAACATAGGCCGAGGATCGTTCTATATATAAATAATCTAAGTTTTTTTAAGGAAGCAGCTATCTGTAGATACTGACCATCCGAATCACTTACTTCTCCATTTTTTTAGCAGAGTTATTTTTCAATTCCAAGGAACTCAATCCTTCTCCAGTCCTTTTTACTGTGTCCCATGGTACTAAATTCTGTATCTGGATGTTGATACTGGATTGACTACTCTTTGTTTCTTGTAAAAAAATTCCTGAGACAAGGATGATAATCGAAATAATAGCAAGCCATACGACAAAAATAAGCTTGTTTTTCGCCTTGTTTTTGATAATTTCAATGGGCTTTTCAACCTGAATCGTCAACCAAAAATAAAAACAAAAGGTGATGAGATCAATGATTTGAAATAGTATAAAATGCGTTAAAAGCAGAGAGAAAAATAACTTAGAACTATAGGTGAATAAACCATTTCCCAAAAAAGAACTGTAAAAAATCATCAAAAAAGCCATCATAATCAGTTCAAAAATAAGAGAAATGCCATACTCTCTTCTTAGATCGTATACAGGCAATCCCAAAGAACGTCGTATCACTCCTTCTTTGATCTGCCTCGTCCTAACAACAAATAACACAACTAATAAAGTTAAGTAAATGGAACCCATTAACAGTATTCTTAAAGTTCCAGTAAATTGTAAGATTCCTCCTATATACCAAGGATAAGCCATATAGACTGTTTGTAGTCCAGTCATCGTAAGTGGTTTCAAACTGTCTATATTTATTTTTCCAAGGGTGTAATACATCCCTATTATTGGTGCTGACTTTAATTGTTCATTATTTACATCATCAAAATTTACATACTTCAACTGACCAGAACTCTGAACGATTGGTTTGTAAATGGTAACTTTTTCCGTTTTTGATAAGTCACGAAGCATTTCGTATATTTCGTTATTTGAAAGATTGCTTTTTTTCCTTGAATAGAAAAAAAGCACCATCAATTGGTAAAGGTATGGGAGTTTCGGTATCGCTGATAGTGACCAGACCAATTGCAGCGATCAAACAAAAGAAAAATCCAATAGTACATAATTTTAATTTCATAAGCATTTACCATATTACAAAAGACCCTAACTTATAATCGGCTCTCTTGTTTTCATAAATTATTTTTAAAATCTATAATAATCCCAATATGCATTTAAGCGAAAAATTGTTTCAAGATTTTTTTCTTGAAATGTCTATCTATAATCTTTTTATCGTGAACTTTAACGTTCCCCAAATATTCGTTGGGGTTAATACTAAGACTCCTTGACAAATATTTTTTTTATTATATTTGAACAATTCTACGATAACTTCTTGAAGTAATTATAAAGATTAGTACATAGACTAAAAGCAAAGATACCACAAATGGTAAAGAGTTACGCTTAACATCATAGCTGTATCTACTACACCAATGACCTTGAGGATCAAGCTTAACATACGATATGCAAATGCTAGATGAAGGAAGGCAAAGATTACAGGGAGGAAGAAGACAGTCAAGATCTGCTTGTTAATGGTTTGCTTGATTTGTTTTTTTGATCCAAACCAACCTTTTTGCAGGATGACAAAGCGTTCACGGTCTTCATAACCTTCTGAGATTTGTTTATAGTAGATAAGCAGTACAGTACCTATCATAAAGATGATAGAGAGGAAAATACCAATAAAGAGGACACCTCCATAGAGAGCATTCATTTGGGCAATTGCATCACTTGAACCATTACCCCCGTAAACCATAGCATCTTCACTCTTGAGATTATGGCTAAAATTATTTACATACGCATCAAAAATCATCAGATAGCTTTTAATTGTTCCTCTAGACTTGCGGTGACATCCATACCACCGTAGAACTGAGTGTAGACAGCAGAATCTTGGTACTGATCCAAAAAGCTTTGAAGATCTGGTACAACTAGGTAGTTAAAATCTGAAACTAAAAGGATATAGAGATTGGAAACATGGTTAGCTAAAAAATCTTGCTGGATTTCTTGCTTGATACTATACTCCTGACTGTTAAGACTAAATGATTTCTGACCTTTTAGTTGGTTATTTTTAGCCCAAAGACCTACTTCATTACCAGTAAGATTTAGCTTTTGTCCAGTCATTTTTTCATAGTCTTTTTGATCAAATACTAGAAAAACTGTCTTAGGTAATTCCGTGATTTGTTCTTTAGTCATGATGGTTAATTTAGTTCCATCTTGACTAGAAAGGCCAAAGCTAGCATAGCTAAGAACGTCTTTATTGCTAATCGTCAAGTTCTTTTCACTGGCATATTGAGTCAATAGTTGGTCTAAATTCTCAACTTCAATATTATTTCCCTTAGCCTTAACATCGAAATCATGAGGATACATGATATTTTTTATATTTTCAGAACCGTTGTAGATACTGGTTGCTGCTGACATAGTAACCAAAACCATGGTGGAGAGGATGGCAATGGTTGCTAAACCGACAGCGTTTTTCTTCATACGGAAGATAAGGTTAGAAACAGAGATGAGGTTATTTGGTTGGTAGTAATAACGCTTGTTTTTCTTGAGTAAGTGTAAGAAAACTGTAATACCCGCATTGAATAAGAGGTAGGTCGCAACAATTACCAACAGGACGGCTATAAAGAAAGTAACAGTCGCTGAAACTGGATCTTTTACGCTTTGTGCTAGATAGTAGCCACTACCTAGTGCAATTAGCCCTAGTAAAGTTTGAAGGACTAAGAAACGTCCCTTCTTCTCCCCTTTTACTTTTTCACGAGATAGTTGCAGAGCATCCATACGGATGATACGTAGGGTATTTAGAAACACAAGGACTAAAAAGATAAGACCAAATACTAGAAGAATTGAAAGGGCTACGGACCATTGAAAGGTTGCGACTAGCTCTACCTTCATCTTTGCAAGTTTAAGCAATATAGCAAAGATGAGATTGTCAAAGAGGGCACCAATCCCAATCCCAGAAGTCACTGTTACTAAACCAAATATCAGGAGCTCCTTGAAGGTCATACCAATTAAATGGCGCTTTTCTAGTCCCAACATACCATAGACACCCAGTTCTTTTGAGCGATTTTTCATGACAAAACTGTTGGCATAAAGTACGATAATGGCAGATGCGAGTGTCACTACGACAAGCCCTAGTTGTAGGGTAAATTGAATAGCGGATGCACCACGCAAATCACCAATTTTAGGATTAAAGGCTACGGAATAAAAGAGATAGCTGATAGTGACTGCCAAAATGACAGACAAAGCAAAGGGATAATAGAGTTTGCGGTTTTTGATTAAGTTGGATATGGCCAACTTATTGGTTAATCGAAACATACTAGTTCACCTCACTTGCCATAACAGTCAAGGTGTCAGAGATTTCTTGGAACATCTGACGATCTGTCTTATCTCCACGGTAGATTTGGTTGTAAAGAATGCCGTCTTTGATAAAGAGCACGCGCTTGGCCCTGCTAGCAGCTGCTGTTGAGTGGGTTACCATGAGAATAGTTTGTCCGCACTCATTGATTTCATCAAAAACATCAAGAAGTGCTGCAGATGACTTGGAATCAAGCGCTCCTGTTGGCTCGTCCGCAAGGAGAATTTCAGGTTCTGTAATGATGGCGCGTGCAACTGCAACCCGTTGTTTTTGTCCTCCAGAGATTTCATAAGGGTACTTCTCCTGCAATTGATTGATACCAAGATTTTCAGTCGTCACTACCAATTTTTTCATCATTTCTATAATAGGCTTTCTAGACAATACCAAAGGGAGTAAGATATTGTCTTTAACAGAAAGCGTATCTAACAAATTGAAGTCTTGGAAGACAAAGCCCAACTTTTTCACGACGGAAGCTTGATGCTTCAGTATTTTTTTAATGGTAGCTGTGTCAGTTCCATTTTAGGAAGACCTGACCCACGCGTTGGCTTGTCAAGCATAGCAAGAATATTGAGTAGTGTCGATTTACCAGAGCCAGACTCACCCATGATGGCAACATAGTCGCCTTTTTTTCTACAGTAAAATGAATATCTTTCAGGGCTTCTACTTGGTTGCCTTGAAACGTGTTTTATAAATCTTTTTGAACGTGTTTTTACATCTAATAGTGTCATGATAATCTCCTTTTAAAATCCCATTAATTGAAACTGAGCCTGCATAATAGCGCAACCGAGCTGAACTCGCTCGATCTCTTTTGAACTTGGTTTACTTGTTTGTTTCTTGTAAAATATTTTTCATAGTATTGCTACTTTTATCTTTCTGATATAAGTGTACTCTAAAAAAGAGTTGGTTCCATAACATAACCTTACAAAGAGGTCTGTAATCTTACATTTTTGTAAGATTGGATTATTTTTGATATGAGCTACTATTAGTTTACCACAAATTTTTTTAAGCAAAGGAAAAACCCTTGATACTACAAGGGTTTAATACTTCAAATGAATGGTAAAGATGGTTACCAAAACCAACCTTCGTCATCATTGATAGGCTGGGCTTCTTTTAATTTTTGCGTGGGCCTGTTCCA